>Ga0126329_10000064_pt1 | contig 47963 bp, 44 predicted proteins | sample InaspJWI85metaG_FD_104915 | JGI IMG/M metagenome (GOLD analysis project Ga0126329, IMG submission 104915) | Marine gutless worms symbiont microbial communities from Oahu, Hawaii - Inanidrilus sp. 2 OAHU.JWI-85 metaG | ecosystem: Host-associated > Annelida > Digestive system > Unclassified...
CAGGTCCCGACTATCTCGGGTCGCGGCAAGTGGCGCGGACCGGCTGTCAGCAAGCTACTGAAAGAGCATGCCTAACACGCTTGAACGCGCGACCGGCTCCCGGGGCGGCGGCATGCCGCCGCCGGCACCATCTTTCCGGGTTACCCACCGATACTTCTGATGATATAGAAAACAAGTGGTAGAAAAATAGCGGGCAGCATGTTGCCGACGTTGATCCTGCTGATTTCCAGTAGATTGATACCCAGACTCACTATCAGCAGTCCGCCAACCGCTGACATCTGGTTGACAACTTCCGGAACCAGCAGCGGTTTCAACATCAAGGCCCCTCCGGTAATCAAGCCCTGATAGATAAAAACGGATACGGCGGAAAACATAACGCCCAGTCCCATGGTCGCGGTAAACACAACCGCAGTGATGCCGTCGAGCATGGACTTGGCAAACAGAGTCTGATGATTGCCGGTCAGGCCGCTTTCCATGGCCCCGACAATGGCCATTGACCCCACGCAATAGACCAGGGTGGCGGTCACAAAACCCCTGGCGAAACCACTGCCCTTGTCAGCAAACCGGGATTCGAACCAGTGCCCCATGCCCTCCAGCCGAACCTCGATGGCCATCCACTCGCCCAGCAGACTGCCCAGTGCCAGGCACACGATAATCAACAGCAGATCGTCGGATTTAAAGGCGCTTCTGAGGCCCACCAGGACCACCGCCAGACCGATCGCCTGCATGATCGTGGTATTGTATCTGGCCGGGATACCCTTTCTGAAAACCAGTCCGGCCAGGCTGCCGGCTATAATAGCAATTACATTAACAATGGTTCCGGTCACACCCATCCCCTTAAGTGTCCGCCCGACCAGGCCGGTCAGGGCAGGAAAGCAATGCAAAAGCCCGCGGCAATAACACCGCGGGCTTTTGAGTCAAGAAGCTATATCACACTGAGCAGGTTCTACTTCTTGTCGTCCTTTACCTCTTCGAAATCCGCATCGACCACATCATCATCCGGCGCAGGGCCGGCAGCCTGTCCGGGGTCACCCGGACCGGCGCCTTCCGCCCCGGGCTCGGGCCCGCCTTCCGCGGACGCCTGCTGGTACATAGCTTCAGCCAGCTTGTGGGAGGCTTGGGTCAACTCTTCGGAGAGGCGTTTGATCTCTTCGGGATCTTCACCCTCCATGGCTTTACGCAGGGGCTCGATGGCGGCCGCAACCTTGGTTTTGGTTTCCTCGTCCACCTTGTCGCCCAGGTCTTTGATCGACTTCTCGGTAGAGTAGATCAGGCTGTCGGCCATATTGCGGGCTTCCACGAGATCCTTTTTCTTGCGGTCTTCTTCGGCGTGCAGTTCGGCTTCCTTTTCAGCCGCTTCAATTTCTTCCTTGGTCAGACCAGACGAAGCCGTAATCTGGATGGACTGTTCTTTGCCGGTCGCTTGGTCTTTAGCCGCAACATTGACGATCCCGTTGGCATCGATATCGAAGGCGACCTCGATTTGAGGCACGCCCCGGGGTGCCGGTGGAATACCGACCAGTTCAAATCGGCCCAGGGTTTTATTGCCGGCCGCCATCTCGCGTTCGCCCTGGAGGACGTGGATAGAGACCGCGGGCTGACTGTCGGCCGCCGTAGAAAAGATCTGGCTCTTTTTAGTGGGAATCGTGGTGTTCTTGTCTATCAGCCGGGTCATAACCCCCCCAGGGTCTCAATTCCCAGTGACAGCGGGGTAACATCCAGCAGGAGGACATCCTTGACGTCGCCGCCCAGCACGCCGCCCTGGATGGCAGCACCGAGTGCAACCACTTCGTCGGGGTTGACACCTTTGTTGGGTTCCTTGCCGAATATCCGCTTGACCACATCCTGGACCGCCGGCATCCGGGTCATTCCACCAACCAATATCACTTCATTGATGTCACCGGCATTGAAACTGGCATCCTTCAGGGCCGTGCGGCAAGGTCCTTCCAGCTTGGCCAGCAGGTCGTCTATCAGGGCTTCGAGTTTGGCGCGTGTGATCTTGATGTTCAAATGCTTGGGGCCACTGGCGTCGGCGGTAATAAACGGCAGGTTCACCTCGGTTTCCATGGATGTGGAAAGTTCCATCTTGGCCTTTTCAGCCGCCTCTTTCAGGCGCTGCAGGGCCATCTTGTCACCACGCAGGTCGATGCCCTGGTCCTTTTTAAACTCATCGGCCAGGTAGTCGATCAGGCGCAGATCGAAATCTTCGCCGCCCAGGTGGGTGTCCCCATTGGTCGATTTTACTTCAAATACACCCTCACCGATCTCCAACACGGAGACATCAAAGGTGCCGCCGCCCAGATCGAATACCGCAATCTTCTCTTCGCTTTTCTTGTCCAGACCATATGCCAGAGAGGCTGCCGTGGGCTCGTTGATAATCCGGAGGACATTCAACCCGGAAATTTTACCGGCATCTTTGGTGGCCTGACGCTGACTGTCATTAAAATAGGCCGGTACCGTCACGACGGCGTCGGTAATTTTCTCAGCCAGATACTCTTCCGCCGTTTTCTTGATATTGGCCAGAATAAAGGATGATATCTCAGCCGGGCTGTACTGCTTGCCCCGCAGGTTGATCCGGGTGTCCCCATTTTTGGCTTCCTCAATTTTATAGGGCAGTATCTTGGTATCCGACTGGACTTCGGCGGAGCCGAACTTACGGCCGATGAGCCGCTTTACACCAAACACGGTGTTTTCCGGGTTGGTAATGGCTTGCCGTTTGGCTATTTGCCCAACCAGCCTTTCGTCACTGTCGGATACAGCCACAATTGAAGGGGTTGTCCGGCCGCCTTCCGGGTTGGTGATCACGTTGGCATCACCGCCCTCCATCACCGCCACGCATGAGTTGGTGGTGCCGAGATCGATTCCGATGATTTTACCCATCTTCTGTCCTCCTTGCCTTTCGGTATAAAGTGTATTCGTATTCTAAATTGTGATTGGTTAGTGTCTGTCCGCCCCTACTCGGAAGCAGCCTTGGCAACCACCACCATGGAAGGGCGCAGCAGTCTGTCATGGATGGTGTAGCCTTTCTGTAGTTCTTTAATGACGGTATTGTCGGGATGGTCCTCCGACTCTTCCTGCATAACGGCCTGGTGGTAAGTCGGGTCAAAGGGGTTCCCAACGGCATCCAACGCTTTTACGGCAAACTTCTCAAGCACCTTGAGGATCTCCTTGAGGGTCATGTCCACCCCTTCGAGAATGCAATTGACGGCATCTTCATGATCCGCAGAGGTTTCGACAGCACGCTCGAGATTGTCAACCACCGGAAGAAGTTCTTTAACCAAGGTTTCGTTGGCATACTTTCTGAAATCCGTAGCCTCGCGATCCTTGCGCTTCTTATAATTTTCAAACTCCGCTGAAATCCGTAGAAAACGATCGTAGTTCTCGCCGGCTTCCTTCTCGGCAGCCTCCAACCTGGCCGCCATCTCCTGCTCGCCCTTGCGATCGGTCTTTTTGCCAGTCTTTTTTGCGGGTTTCTTTGCGGTCTCGGCGTCCGCCTCTTTCTCTGAATCAGCGTCTTTGGAATGGTCCTCGTAGGTTTTGATTTTTACGGCATCGGCATCCTGCCTTGAATCACGTTTGTCGTTCATACGCCAGTTCAATCTCCCGTATCTGTTTAGAATCCGTACGCAAAAGTTTTGACAGAAAATAAGACGAGATGACCGGTTGTCAAGATGATAAACGCAGGATTTGACACATTAAAGAAGGTGTAAACAGGGGCCGCCGAATGTCTCAGCTGGAGGTGTTTGAGACACTTTTAATCAAGATGGTTGCGCACCCCCCCTCGAATCGATACCACCAAACCCACGCGTCACATAACCGGGACCTGACCACGACACAGACTGCATTACTTATCGCTGCTTCCTTCCGGACCTGACGAGGTTCGTAACCGTCTGTTGCGTGGCGGCCGGTCAGCTATCGAAAGGGCTTGGGGAGGTGATCCTCAGGGAGGAATTCAGCCCCGCATAAGCGGATTTCGGGAAGAGGGCACCGCTAACGCCCCGCCTAGCGCAACCGGCAGAGAATATACGTCAAAGAAACATTTTTTCAAGTCAAAAAGAGGTCGGCTGGCGACATTTTAGTCGGCTTGATTTCTGTTGACTTCTCGTAATTGCTGTCATACCGTCGCAAGCAACTGTTTATAGTGAGTTTACGTTCAAAACATGACTGCCCGGGCCGTCATGGCCGCGGTTGGGGCCGGTCAGGCCCACTCCAAAACCCGGAGGTCACATGATGCCCACAAGACTGACGGCCGCCGCCCTGATCCTCATTATACTCGTCTGTACGGGGTGCGCCGCCGTGGTGGCTGGCGCCGGTGCCGGGGCCGGGGTTTACACCTATGCATCCGGTGAATTGAAACGGACCTATAACGCTTCCTTCGACAAGGCCGTGGCGGACAGCCTGGCTGCTTTGCAGGATCTGAAAATAGCCGTGCGGCAAAAAACTTCCAGCGGCATTACCACCACCATCGACGCTGAGAAATCAGATAAAACCCCCGTTATGGTCAGCATCACTATCCTGGGGACCAACCTGACCGAAGTGGCGGTGCGCACCGGCGTCGTCGGACTCTGGGACAAAAAAGTTTCCGAGCTCATCCATGCCCACATCGCAAAACGGCTGCTCAAAAAAGACTGATCCAGAACCGCTCATTGAGTCGGTTGCCAAAATCGCCGCCGAACACACCATGTTCCGGCCCGGCGACAGGGTGCTGGCTGCTGTGTCCGGCGGCCCGGATTCGGTTGCCCTCCTGCACCTGCTCTGTAAGTTGGCCCCCCGTATGGCCTTTACCGTAGGGGTCGCTCATCTGGATCACGGCCTTCGTCCCGAGGCGCAAGCCGAGGCCGAGTTTGTAAACACACTTGCCCGGGACCGGGACCTGCCGTTTCATTCTGCAGCACAGGATGTCGCGACATACCGGGAACGACACGGGCTCTCGCTCGAGGAAGCCGCCCGGGACGTGCGGTATGCCTTTTATAAAAAGGTAGCCGCCACCGAAGGTTACCAAAAAGTGGCCCTCGGGCACCACCGCGACGACAACGCTGAGATAGTCCTGATGAACCTGCTGCGGGGATCCGGTCCCTTGGGACTTTCCGGTATTCCGCCGGTCAGAGACGATCTGTTCGTGCGGCCGCTGCTGAACCTAACCAGGGCACAGATCATGGCCTACCTGAAGCAGCGACGGCTCGCGTATGTAACCGACACCTCCAACGCCGACCTTTGTTTCACCCGTAACCGGATCAGGCATGTTCTCCTCCCGCTGATCCGGAAAGATTTCAACCCCAACATTCTCGCGACGCTGCACCGCACCGCGACCATTATGGCGGATGAAAATGCCTGGCTCGAGTCTCAGGCGGACCCACTATGGGACCGCGTCCTGCTCGCTGCCGACAGGCGGCAATTGAGCTTGGATCAAGAGGCCTTGATCGGGTTGCCCCGGGCGGCTGTCCGGCGCCTGCTGCGTCGCGCCATTTACCGGTTGGGAGGCAGCCTGCGGCGGATCACGTTTTCCCATGTAGATCGGCTGATAGAGCTGACCACCGCCGCCGAGAACGCACGGGTGGATTTGCCCGGCCTTATAGCCGCCCACAAACAGGCCGATCGCCTGGTCCTGAGTGTTATGGACAGCCCTCGTCAGCCGCTGACAGCGGGGCAACCCAGCGAGCCGTATGAATATATCATCGACCGGGATAAAATTTCGACCACGGTCGCGTACGATCAAGTTATCCCCGCTACCGGCGGAAGGGTAACTTTCGCGCTGCTCACCGGCACGCATACAACCAATATGAACGCGTCTGGACAGTATACGGCCTTATTTGATATAGACCAGCTCAGTTTCCCGCTTCTGCTCAGAAACTATCGACCTGGCGATCGTTTTAGCCCTCTGGGCATGCACGGAACCAAAAAATTGAAAAAGTTGTTCAATGAACGCAACGTCCCTTTGCCCGAACGTGAGCGTTGGCCGGTGTTGACCAGTGGACCGGAGATACTCTGGGTGCTGGGCCATCAGCGGTCGCAAACCGCTACCTTGAACCGGCAAACCCGGCAGGTCCTGGAGGTAAAATATGTTTTGCCAGACCCGAAATAATGCTTATTTTAGGGTTTGTCACAAAGGTACTTGCCAGTGGGTTGTCGTGAACGAAGTTTGAAACGTGATCTAAACCTCGAGGAGGAAACAACTTTTGAATCCTTTCTATAAAAACATGGCCTTGTGGATCGTTATCATCCTGATGATGCTCATGCTCTACAGTTTGTTCAACCCCCAGAATATTGCCGAAACCAGCATCAGCTATACTGATTTTTTGGCCATGGTTGAAGATGAACGGGTTGCGGACGTCGTTATGCAGGGCCAGGAGCTCTATGTAACGGACATCAATAAAAAGCACTACAAAGTCTATACTCCCCAGGACAGCAACCTCATCGCCAATCTCCGGCAAAAGGGTGTCGTCATCAACGCGAAACCGCCTCGGGAAAACCCCTGGTACATGTCCATGTTGATTTCGTGGTTTCCAATTCTCATTCTCATCGGCGTGTGGGTATTTTTCATGCGTCAGATGCAGTCCGGCGGCGGCAAAGCCATGTCATTCGGCAAGAGCCGCGCCCGGCTGCTTTCGGACCAGCTGGCCAAGGTGACCTTCGAGGACGTAGCCGGAATTGACGAAGCCAAGGAAGAACTCGGTGAAATTGTGGAATTTCTCAGCGAACCCAAAAAATTTACCCGCCTGGGCGGCCGGATTCCCAAGGGTGTGCTCCTCATGGGTTCGCCCGGTACCGGAAAGACTTTACTGGCCAGGGCCATTGCCGGCGAGGCGGATGTGCCGTTTTTCAGCATCAGTGGTTCCGATTTCGTGGAAATGTTTGTAGGGGTAGGTGCTTCGCGGGTACGGGATCTCTTCGTTCAGGGCAAGAAAAACGCGCCCTGTATTATCTTCATCGATGAAATCGATGCCGTGGGCCGTCATCGCGGTGCCGGGTTGGGCGGGGGACATGATGAACGTGAGCAGACCCTCAACCAGTTGCTCGTGGAAATGGATGGTTTCGAATCCAACGAAGGCGTCATTTTGATTTCCGCGACCAACCGTCCGGATGTTCTAGATCCGGCCCTGTTGCGTCCCGGCCGATTCGACCGCCAGGTCGTGGTCCCCTTGCCGGATATAAAAGGCCGGGAGAAAATCCTGAAGGTCCATCTGAAAAAAACACCCGTTGGAGAAGATGTAAAGCCGGTTATCCTAGCCAAGGGGACGCCCGGCTTCTCCGGAGCCGACCTTGAAAACCTTGTCAATGAGGCAGCGCTGCTGGCGGCCAAGCGCAGCAAGGAAAAAGTAGGCATGGAAGATCTTGAAGATGCCAAAGACAAGGTTTACATGGGGCTGGAGCGTAAATCCAAGGTAATCAAGGAAGAAGACCGCAAAACCACGGCCTACCATGAAGCGGGGCACGCCCTGGTGGCCCGTTTTCTGCCCAACACCGACCCGGTCAACAAAATCACGATCATTCCACGCGGCCGGGCCGCCGGCGTCACCTGGTTTCTCCCCGAAGAGAGAGATTTCAAGTACAAAGACCAACTGGAAAGTGAATTGGCGGTTGCCTTTGGCGGCCGGGTGGCCGAAGAGGTTGTGTTCGACCGGATCAGTACCGGGGCTTCCAATGACATCAAGCAGGCCACCGATCTCGCCCAGCAGATGGTGCGCACCTGGGGTATGAGCGCAGAATTGGGCCCCATGTCCTACGCCAAAGGGGAGGAGCAGGTTTTTCTGGGGCGTGAGATAGCCCAGCATCGAGACTATTCGGATGAGACGGCCTTGAAAATCGATAACGAAATCGCCAAGCTGATCCACACTGCCTATGATCGGGCCAGGCGGATACTGGACGAAAATATGGATTTGCTGCACCAGCTGGCGGACCTGCTGCTTGAAAAGGAAACCGTAATGGGCAACGAGCTGGATGCCCTGATTCTTAAAAAACGGCCGGAATTCGATTTCCCCTCAAAGCTCGACGAAGATCTCATCCCGGACAAAGAGGAACCGAAAACCCAGCCTCCCGCAGAAAATGATAGCACAGCCGAAACCGGGGACAATCCGGATGAACCCCCGGAGAAAAAACCGCCGGCCGATGGGTCTGCTGCCGATGACAGCTCTGACGACGAGCCCAAAGAGTAAACCGCCATGCAGTCCTATACCCTAAAATGGCAAGGGCACTGTCTAGAACTCGGTGAGCGCACCTGTGTCATGGGAATTCTGAATGCTACCCCGGATTCCTTTTCCGACGGCGGCCGGTTTATCAACCGTGAAGACGCGTTGGCCCAGGGCGAAAAACTGGTTGCGGCGGGAGCCGACATTCTGGACATTGGTGGTGAATCGACGCGTCCCTTTTCCAAGGGCGTGTCCGTGGAGGAGGAAATCCGCCGGGTCCTGCCGGTCATTGAAACGCTGGCGGCACGTATGCCGGTACCGATCTCCATCGATACCACCAAAGCAGCCGTAGCCAAAAGGGCCGTGGATGCGGGGGCTGCGATCATAAACGATGTCAGCGCACTGCGCCACGATCCCGCCATGGCGTCTGTGGCCGCCGCCTGCGGGGTGCCGGTTGTCCTGATGCATATGCTCGGCACACCGCGTACCATGCAGGTTGACCCGGCGTATAACGACCTTTTCGGAGAGATTGGTGATTTCCTGGCGGCGGCCATCAAGAAGGCCGTGGAGAGCGGCATAGATCGGAAATTGCTCATCGCCGATCCGGGTATCGGCTTCGGCAAGACGGTTGCGCATAATCTGCTGCTGGTTAAGCACATGGACGTCTTTAAGACGCTGAATGTGCCCCTGCTGGTCGGGCCGTCCCGCAAGGCGTTTATCCGGACCATACTGCGGGGAGACTCGGACCGCGAAGTGACCCCTGATCTACCGGAAGTGGCCGTCGGCACCCAGGCTACCGTGGCAGCCGCGGTATTAAGCGGCGCCCACATCGTAAGGGTTCACGATGTTGCGGTTACCCGTGCGACCGTCGCTTTGGCCGATGCTCTCCGGCAGGTCTAAACGCAGCGCCTTAACCACACACACCCAAACAACCATGCCGAGACAAGACAGGCCGCCCGCAAATACTCGCAAGTATCTTCTCTGGCTTATTCTGGGGATCTGCGCTGTTGGCGTCATTCTGGGAATGCTGAAAGTGTTGCCCGGAATCCGAACCGGGGAGAAAGAGATTGTGGCCGAACTTGTTTTGTCCGGCTTGCCGGAAGGCCTCATCACCATGCACCCGCCGGTAAAGGTCATCGGGGCCCGGGTGAGTGGACCCGCCGCCTTGTTAGCCGGGCTCGCGAAAAAACGGATAACCTGCACTGTGGACCTCGACGGGTTGGCTCCGGGCATGACGTCGCTGCCCCTTGCGGCTGAAAATTTCGGTCTGTCGCCGCAACTGCAGGTAACCGCAATCAAACCGAAATCGGTTACCCTTCGGATTAAAGCCGCTGACCAGAAAACGCTGCCGGTATACATAGCCATTGCCGGTAAACCGGCGGCCGGCTATACGGTCATAGATACCTTCGCGGTACCTGGCAAGGTTACCGTTTCCGGGCCTGAAAACAAGTTGAGCGGCATGGACCGGGTCATGACCAAGCCGATATTTATCGAGGGTATGGCCGACTCCGCCAAACGGGAGACGGCCCTGGACCTGCCCACCGGCGTACGTGTCATTGGTTTGGATAAAGCCTTGGTGGCCGACATCCGCATCGGAGAAAAGACTGACCGCCGCACCTTTGCCAAGATCCGGGTGATAGCCAGAGGAACCGGACATGCGGCCGTGTTTTCTCCGCCTGACATCACCCTGGACGTAGAAGGTCCGGCCAACGCCCTGGCCCAGTTGAACCAAACCACCGATATAACCGCCTATGTAGATCTACAAGGGATCAAACCGGGCGTGTATGTCAAAAGGGCGTCCATCTCCCTGCCGTTGAGCATAACGCTGGTAAAGGCCCAACCGGAACTGTTTACCGTGTCGGTGAAAGAGTAATGAATCCGGCCCGGATGGATAGGCTTTGGATTGCCCCTGGAAAGGGCGACCACCCAGAAAACGCGTTCGTAGCATGGCCGGAATCAGGGGATGAGGAAGCAGACTGAAGGCTGAAGAAAAACCTTAAAACCAATTTGGCCGAATTGATTGCCTTGAAGACAAAAGCTGCGATGAACCAGTAAAGTCTTTGGGTTATATCTTTTTTATGGCTCTCACCTTCAGTCTGCAGCCTTCAAGCCGAAACACCTGGGCACCCTTACCCCGGAGCAGCCGCACAACACTTGTCATGATTCTTACAGGAGGAATTTAGAAATATGCTACTGGTAATAGATGTCGGTAATACCAACATTGTGCTGGGAATATTTCAAGACGGCAATCTCGTCCAGGACTGGCGCGTCCGGACAGAGCACAACACGACCGAGGATGAGTTTAATATTTTGATAACAAGTCTCTTTGCCGACGGCAATATCGCCCGCGGGGATATCGGTGAAACCATCATCTCAAGCGTCGTACCGCCCATGATCACCATCCTGGATTCATTTTGCGCCCGCTATCTCGGTCATCGGCCGCAATGGGTAGATGCCCGGAGCTCCGGGATCATGCCGATCCTGTACAGTAATCCAATGGAGGTGGGAGCGGATCGCATCGTGAACGCGGTAGCGGCCTACGAAAAATACAAGCGCAGTCTGATCGTCATCGATTTTGGGACGGCGACGACTTTCGATGCCATTTCGGCCAGGGGTGAATACCTGGGCGGGGCCATCAGCCCCGGCATCCATATTGCGGCCGAGGCCCTGTTCCGAAAGGCATCCAAGCTCCCCCGGGTTGAAATCTACGCCGCGCCGGAAACCGTAATCGGCAAGGATACAGCCGGCAGCATCAAATCAGGGATGATCTTCGGGTACGCAGGATTGGTTGACGGCATGGTAGAAAGAATGGCAGCTGAGATGAGTGAATCACCCGCTGTAATAGCTACCGGTGGTCTGGCTCCGCTGATGCAGCACGTTACCTACAGCATCGCCTCGGTGGAACCTTTACTGACCCTGGAGGGCCTGCGCCTGATCCATGAAAAATCCAAAGCTTAGATTACATTAGAACCTATCTCAAAAACGGATTTCGGTTCAAAATCCCGTCTTCGCTTCTCAGGCTACGCCGGACAAGACGCCCGCCAGGAGGACTTTCTTGAGAGGGGTTCCGGCGTCTGCGGACTAAAGGTGGACGGCCTTCTCTTCACGGGGGGCCCGCCCTTCATCGGCGGTCGCCTGATCGATATCGAATATCTGCCCGGAGAGATAGTCTTTGGTTTTATACCGGGTGATGGACATCAGCTTCTTGGTAATTTCGCCCATCCGCGCAACCTGGCCGGCAATGGTCTCTACCCGGTTATAGAGCGGATCGTTCTTATCGGCCTCCAGCATTAGCAGATCCGCATGACCCGACACCGCCTGCATGGGCTGATTCATTTCATGGCAAACCGCCCCGGCCAGTTCAATGACGCCTTGTAACTTTTCGCGCTGCATGCGTTCGAACTCGGAGTGTTTCTGATCCCGCATATCGATAAAACTCTCAATCAAGCAGGCCTGTTCACCGATGGTAATCGGGATCAATGATTTCAATACCGGGATCTTTTCACCACTGGTTGTAATCAAGGTCCCTTCGAAATTCTCCTGCGGCTGCCAGCCCTGCATAAGTTGACCGTTTTCGGACTGTAGCGGGCAGATATATTTATGATAATCGGTTCCCAACAGGTCTTCGCGCGAACAGCCGATGATGTCCAGAGCCTTGGCATTGGCGTCGACTATCCGGTGGGACCCGGCATCCAGGATGACGATCCCGGTGGGGACAGAGAACAAAATGGCCTCAATGCGCGCTTTGCTCTCGCGCAGCAGTTTTTCGGTTTTTATGCGCTCGTAGTGTTCGATGCTCTCCAGGGCATTGGCCGTGTTGCGCATGACGATGGAGAGAAGGTCCCGGGAAACATCCGGGACGGAGCCCGCCCGATCCGAAAAGAGCCCCACGAACATGCCCCGCACCCTTGAACTGGTGGCGACAATATGCAACAGGAGTTGTTCGGAATAGTCCTGCGAGGGAATCACCACGCCCTTTTTTTCCCGGATGGCCCAGGCGACCAGGCCCTTGTCAATCATAAACCCCATCTCACGCTCAATCCGGGCCACATTTTCAACCGGGTCGCAATGGGCCAGCTCAAAGTCGGAACTTTGCGGATCCACCAGATAAAAAGCCCGTGTTTTGAACTTCATCAAATGGCGGGTCCTTTTCTCTGCTTCCTGAAAAACCTGAACCGGGTTGGCCACCTGGTTGATCTGTTCCTGGAAATCCCCGATGGACAGCGCCATTTCCAGGGCATTTTGGATATAACGCCGGTTCTCTTCCAGGTAATCCACCCGGGCTTCGTATCTGTTGATCTTCGTTTCGCTGTTCATAACCAATCCATCATATTTAAAACGACCTGCCGACCGGCGGGCGGACAGATCAGGTCGTCTCGGTAAACAGTGATTCCAGAGGGGCAAACTGATGCAGGGCCTGCTCGATGACCCCCTTAAAACTGGCCGGCGGCAACCCAAACTGCTCCCAGGCCTCCCCATCGAAACCGGCAATACAACACTCCCCACTGCTTCCCAAGCCCAGGCTGTTGGCCATAATATCGGCCATATGCACGATGGTGGCCTTTACCGGATCTTTGGCCCGCAGGGGGCGGTGATGATAATATATGTTGCTTTCCAGTGACAGGGGCAGCTTCCATTTTTCCAGGAGATACTTACCGATGCGGGCATGGTTCCAGCCCAGAATCTCTTTTTCCACCTCCAGCATGAGGCGGTCTTGGGTCCGGTTCAGGTTTAGGATAATCCTGGCCCGGTCCGGGAAATATTTGTAAATAATCAGCCGGCCGATGTCATGCAACAACCCCGAAATGAAGAGCTGTTCGGTTTGCTGGATATTTTTATGGGCTGCCATGACCCGGGAAAGAATCCCACAAGCCAGGCTGTGCCGGATAAAGGCATTCATACTGATGGTCCCTTTGGGGATACTCTTGAATATCTGCATGGTGCTGATCCCCAGAGCCAGGCTGGTAATCTCTTTTGAACCGATCAGGGTCACGGCCCGGGTAATGCTGTCAATTCGTGAAGGAAACCCATAAAAGGCCGAATTCACCACCCGCAGCAACAGGGCGGCAATACTGGGGCTTTTATTTACGATGCGGGCAATGTCTTGCGCCGATGCCAGCGGCGCGGCGATGACCTCGTTTAACTCATAGCTAATGGACGGAATTTCAGGCAGCTTAATATCGGTTAGATCTATGGTCTTGCGTACATCCGCCATTTTCATTTTTAAACTTGTTTCCGCCTCCCCGGCAACCTCCCGCGGCGTGCTTTCCAAAAGGTACCGCCGACTACGATGCTCAATGGAAAGCCAGAACAGCTCCTTCAGGGCCGGGTGATTGCGATCCACATGCTGATACTGCTGCTCCATCAGGGCGGTGACCCGTTTGACAACCTCGGGATCGACATCGATATCCGGCCCCTCATCCTTATCCTGGTCACCTTCAACCATTACCTCGGTGACCCCCCAGATCTTGAAAATCCTCTGGTGTTCAGGTTTCAACTGCATCCCCTTGGAGAGCAGCAGACGCGAGGAGACATCCCGGACATCCTCACACAACACGAGGCCTTCAGTTAATTTATCTACATGCACGAGTCCCATAGTGAATATCCGTCTTTTCCGGTGTAGAGGGTTTTGTGGCTGCGTCGACAGATAGACGGTTCGCGATACGCCGCTCACCGGTCCTCTCTATTATCTGTTTTATCGGCATTCTCAATGCAGACTTTAGGCCCAGCGCTTGATTTATGAACGGACCGTCAACAAGTTGGATTTAATGTGGATTTTTTTGCGATATGAATAGAAAGATCAGGATCTGCCCCTATTTTTTTGCAGGTATCCTTGAAAACCGCGCACACTGTTGGCCATGAACCCAAGTTCCCGCTGCTGGTCTGCCTCGGAAAACTGGCTAAACCCGTTTAGCAGGGGATCTCGTTCAAGAAGGGCCGCCCGGCCTGCCGCCACCTGGTCGCCACCATTCACCTCCGGCAAGAACCGGGTGAGCTCCGCGGCCCAGAGCTGCAACTGCCGGCGGTGCGCCCTAAGCAACTCGGTCGGCTGCCGGGTCAGACCAAAATGGCCGAAGCACATGCGCTGGCACGGAACCTCGGCAAGGGCCTGGATGCTTTCCAAGCTGGTTTCTAAGTAGAATTTCGGCGGCGTGGCCGGTCTTAGATAATAGCCGCCGGACAATTCCCAGTAGACGCCGCAGGCTTCCCCCGCGAAAAGCGTACCATCGATCAGGTAGCTCACATGGTGCACCGCGTGCCCGGGAGTCAGGATCGCTTCAATCCCATGCGCAGCCAGATGTTCTACCGCAACCACCTGATCGGCCGGAACTGGGGCAATGGGGCCATACGCCCGGGCGGTATCACCCAGGGTAGCGACACTTCCCGCCCACAACCGGGCAGGATCAACCAGATGTTCAACCGCCCGGGCATGGCAGACAACCTTTGTATCGGGAAAGTGCGCTACCAGATCGCCAACTCCACCAGAGTGATCGATGTGGATGTGGGTTAGCAAGATAGCATCCAACCGGCGGATACCAAGATCTTGGAGGACGGCGGTAAGGATGGGGATGGTAACCGTTGGGCCGGGGTCTATCAGGTAGGTCCGTTCCCCATTTACCAGCCAGGCATTGATGAACCGATCGAAACCGGGCATCTTCTGGGGGAGCGGGATAAAGACAAGCTGTTCACCGAAATGTTCAACCGGGTGCTGTTTCAATCCATTCCCATTTCTGCTTTTAGGGTCTTGATCTGCCGACGAAGGTCTTCGGCCTGGCGGCTGCCGGGAGCCGCCGCCCGCAGCCGACGGACAAGACCCAGCAGAATCATTTCACTGCGGTAATCCGTACAGGTATAATTGCTCTGTTTATTCGTTTCGGATGCCATTGTCTGTCAATTAAAATATTTTAAAAGTTATTTCAAATAGTGGATTTTGGTTCAAGTTCAAGGCGGGCGCCTTGTTCCGTCCGGAGGAATACTGATAGTATTTCGAGGACTGGGACCAGGCGCCCAACGCAAAAATTGGGCCCAAGGGCGCTATTTGAAATAGCTTTTAGACGCGTCCCGTTTTTACCAGCGACTCCTTGTATACCCGATAGAAAATATCATTCTCGGTAATACCGTGTTTGAGAACCTTCTCGATGTCGTCCATGTGGGAAACGCCGATGACCATGTTCACGCTTTTATGAAAAGCCGCCATATTATCGTTCGTGCGAAAACGATCTGAGATCAAGGCTACGAAAATATCGCGCCGCACCGCCATATTCAGTGTCGCCAAGTAACGCAGGACATTGTTGTGGTCGGGATCGGGCGTGTCGAATTTTTCGTTGACCACGATCATGTCAAACACATGAAAACGCATCTGCTTAAGAGCCTCACGCGAGTTGGCCGGATGGGTAACCTGGTACCCCAGGGATTCCAGGGCGGCCTTGATCTTGCCGCGGTAAATAGGATCGCCTTCACAGATCAGGGCGGTTTCCACACCTTCTTCCAAAAAATCAAAAGGACGATCGGAGGAATCATAACCGGTTTCGGAATCGGCCTCGTCAAAGGTCGGTACGGAGGCCTGGTCATCTGACGGCGGGTCGGCTTCGGCCTTTGGTTCGTCAGCCTGGGGTGAAACTGTTATTTTTTCTTTGCATTTCGGGCATTTAATTGCAAAAGCCTTGCCTTGGGGAACTTTCTCGTCCGGAACTTTGAATTTTGCCTGGCACTTATCGCAGGAAACATCCATCAGCAGCTCCTCTCTTTATCATTTTTTCTTGCCCCACGTGCGATCGACCTGCAGGTCTTCAATATCGGTGGTGGCCTCGCCGCGTCCGGCCTTGACCATATCCAGGCCCCGGCCCACGATCCCCTTCCGGGAGGCATAAGCCATGGACGTCTCTTCGGTGATCAGACCCTTTTCATAGAGGCCAACGATAAATTTGTCGAAAGTGGTCATCCCAAAGGCTTCGCCGGCATCAATAATTTCATAAAACGTTTTGCCTTCGGATTCACCCTGGAGAATCGTATCCTTGACGCGCAAGTTGGTGCCCATGATTTCAAAGGCGGCCACGCGTCCACCGCCGACCTTGGGCAACAGGCGCTGGCAGACGATCCAGCGCACAGTATCCGCCAGCCGGATGCGAATCTGATTCTCTTCTTCGGTGGGAAACATACCAAGAATACGGTTGATGGTCTGGCCCGCGTCTACGGTATGCAGGGTGCTCAACACCAGGTGGCCGGTCTCGGCCGCGCTAAGGCCGATCTCGACCGTTTCCCGGTCGCGCATCTCACCCACGAGGATCACTTTGGGCGCTTGGCGCAAGGCGGCCCTTAGACCGCTGGCAAAGGTGTCGAAGTCGTTGCCCATCTCCCGCTGGTTGAAGGTGGATTTCTTGTGGGGGTGCTGGTATTCCACAGGATCTTCCAAAGTGACGACATGGACCGATTTTTCTTCGTTGACCTCATTGAGCACCGCCGCCAATGAGGTGGTTTTACCTGACCCGGTAGCGCCGGTAATAAAAATGATCCCGTTCTTCTCCTCGGCCATTTTCAAAAACGGCTCCGGCAGGTTCATGTCCTGTACCGTCGGGATCTTGCTTTCGAGTTTCCGTAGAACAATGGAGTAATTGCTGAGCTGGGAGAAGATATTGACCCTGAAGCGCGCCTTACCCGGCAGGTCATAGGAACAATCGCAGGAGCCCTCGATCAGCAGGGTTTCCGTGAGTCGGCGATCATTGTTGATCAGATTTAGGGCAAAGACTTCGGTCTGAAACGGGGTAAGTTCCGTAAAGGCCGGCTGCATCTCAACCGGCGTTAGTTGGCCGGAACTCTCTACCTGGAAGGCCTTGCCCACGGTGATGTTCAAGTCCGACACATTGTCGAACGAATCCAGCATCCGGGCCAGTACGTGGTCAACTTCCCGTTTTTTCATGATCGTTCCCCTTTGTACCGGTATGCAGTGAACAAAAACCGCCCCACAGCCTAAGCGTCTGTGAAATCCGTGGGCGGGTTCTTCAGAAACGGCCGAAAGCGCCCTTTCTCGTTGGATTTCATATAGGCTTCATCCGGACTGATCCGGCCGGCATTCAAATGATCCATGATGGCGTCGTCGAGCAGCTGCATGCCGTATTTTTTTCCGGTCTGGATGGATGAGGATATCTGGTGTGTTTTACCTTCCCGGATCAGGTTCCGCACCGCGGAGGTGGCGATCATGATCTCCATGGCGGCGCAGCGCCCCTTTACATCGATCCGCTTAAACAGTACCTGCGCGACCACCGCCCGGATACCATCGGACAAGGTGCTCCGGATCTGGGCCTGCTCGCTGGACGGGAAAACCTCGATAATTCGGTCCACAGTTTTCATGGCGCTGGAAGTATGCAGGGTACCGAAAACCAAATGCCCGGTTGAAGCTGCTTCAATGGCTAGAGAAATCGTCTCCAAATCCCGCATTTCGCCGACCAGGATGATATCCGGGTCTTCACGCAGAGCCCCCTTCAGGGCCGCGGAGAAACTTTTCGTGTGCATCCCCACCTCCCGGTGGTTGATGATACAGCTCTGGCTTTTATGCACAAACTCCACCGGGTCTTCAACGGTAATGATGTGGTCCTTGCGCGCTTTGTTGGCCACATCGATAATGGCGGCCAAGGTGGTCGATTTCCCGCTGCCCGTCGGTCCGGTCACGACGCATAGCCCCCGGGGCAGGGTCGCCAACTTGGAGATGACGGGGGGCAAGCCGAGCTGTTCGGCCGTGAGGATGTCGCTGGGAATTTCCCGGAAAACGGCGGCCACACCGTATTTTTGCATGAAAAAATTGGCCCGGTACCTGGCCAGCCCGGGAATTTCGTAGCCGAAATCCACATCGCCGGTTTCTTCAAACAACTTGACTTTATCTTCGGGCGCGATTTCATAGAGCATGGCCTTGAGATCATCGTTATCCAGGACCTTGTATTTAATTCTTTCGATCTCGCCCAGCAGCCGGAGTGCCGGCGGCTGACCGGAAACCATGTGGAGGTCGGAGGTCCCCTGTTCGTTCATCAGCTTGAAAAACGCGTCTATTTTAGCCATTTAGATTCCCCCATGTTGAACCGATCGGTTTGTAGGTGACTCGTTTTAGCGATAAATATGACCCGGCATTGCAGCCGGCGGCGGCGAATCCCGGGGGTCATGCGGGGTTTTTTCTTGGAAAATTCAACAACTGCAGTCTATCGTCCTGTTCGTCGTGGGCTTTCATTTCTTCTTTGCCGGTTTCCAGGATCTTTGTATGGGTTTCGATGATGGACTGGATTTGCGATTCAATCTGCTGGCGCTGCCGCTTGAGTTCGGCAATGTCTTCATGCAGCTGGGAAAGTCGCTTGTGCGCCCGTTGCAAAAGCTTTTCGGCCTTTACTTCCGCATCGGCGATGATCAAGTCGGCCGATTTTTTGGCGTTGCTTTTCATCTGCTCCATGACCGTCTGGGAATTTACCAGGGCGCTTTTGAATGTCTCTTCGCGCTCACGGTAAGCCGAAACTTCCCGTTTACTGCGCTCGAGGGCTCTTTCCAGGCGCTCCATCCGGTCGGCGTGGACTCGCAGGACCTCGGCCACCTGTTCTAGAAAGGCGTCCACCTCTTTGACATCAAACCCCCGAAACTTGACCCGAAATTGTCGATTTTGTATGTCGAGCGGGGTAATATCCATGCTATCCACCTCCCAGACTGATCGGTTGTCACATCATTGATCTGGACAGGCCCACCAGGCTGCCTACCAGAAACTTTTGCAGGAAGATTAAAGCCATTATGACAATAATAGGAGAAATATCAATCCCTCCCAGATCCAACGGTAGGGCCCGGCGAACACGATGCAACACCGGCTCCGTTGCATTGTGAATAAACCGTACAATCGGATTGTAAGGATCCGGGCTGACCCAGGACAGAACCGCCCGGGCAATGATCACCCAGAGATAGATTGTCACAGCGTAATCAACAACAACAGCCAGAGCGTAGAGAAAGTTACCGAAAACGAGCATCTATGTACCTTTACAATTTGAACCTTGGTTAAAAAAATTAAATATATTCTGGCAGGTAAGTCAAGAATTTTCGCCAGTTAGGTGGTCGTTGCCTCTGTAGCAGCCGGTCGGACGGACCGTTCCCGATTGCCTGCAATCGGGATTCACAAACACTATCCCTCTAACCATAAAACCTCTTTGGTAACAATCAAGTCACCAAAGAGGCTTGGGAGGGTTTGTTGGCTGCCAAGGCCGGATACGGGCGTCACCCGCCGGCAATCATGGGAATCAATACTATTTCGGCGTTATCCGGGACCAGGGTCTCCTTGAACTTTGGCCGAGAAACCGGTTTGCCGTTCAGGCGAATCACTGCGTACTGCTCGGGCTTCTCAACGTTCTGCAACAACTGTTCAACGTCCATACCCGGCTGCCAGGGGTACTGTTTGCCATCCATGGTAATCATGCGGTCACCCCGTTGGCCTGCAATACGTCGAGCACCTCCGGAAAATCGATGCCCAGCCGTTTGACCGTTGCCGCCGTGGGAATGCCGTCCGCCGTCCAGCCGCGGCGCTTGTAATCCGCGTCCTGAAGTTGCTCGTACTGGTCTTCACGGTGCTGGCGCAAGGCGGCTACCTTTTCTTCCGAAGACAGACCCTCGATGCTCACGGCATGCTTTTCAACCAGCTGCTGGTCATAGCGCTCCTGGCGGGACTCGTATTCCTCTACCGTCACCGGTCCCACCGCCCGGTAGGGAATTGTATCCTGATCCCGACGGCCGTACCCCATTTTCAGGTTGAAGACCCGCTGAAAATTGTAAACCGCCTCACTCATAACAATCAGGTCATCCGGGGATGCCTGGCGCCCGGTCACCGAGGTAAAATAGTCGGCGTACCAGTTCACATGCTTCATCACCTTGGCCGGTTCGGGGGTATCCTTGTTGTCCTCGGGAACGATGTCGTTCCAGGGCAGCTTGCAAAGACCACAGAGGCCGAACCAAGTCCGGAACATCGGAAACCAGTGCAGGGCCTCGGCCTTCTCTTCGAAAGTCGGCATGAAATTGTGGACCATGTCCAGGAAAATCAGCCAGGCCTCGTCATGCTGGGCGCCCTTGAGGGCCATGCCGTAGCCACCCTGCTGGGCCAGCGATTCCTTGGTCATGTATTCCGAGAACTCGAGTCCCTTGGACTCCATACCGATGTCCTGCAAAATGGCGGCATCCGCACCATAATCCCGTACAAAAATCTCCTTCATCCGCCGGATACCCTTTCCAACCACGGTTCCGAAGCCCTCCCCGCGGGCCATCTGGTGGACCAGTTCAAGCGCCTCCAGGCGGTTGCCGAAGTACAACTGCATCCCACCGGTATGCTCGCTGGTGATCTGGTTCATCTCGAAGCACTCCATGACGAAGGCGATGGAGGTGCCGACCGAAATGGTATCGAGTCCGTACGTATCACAGTAGAAGTTCATTTCCAGGATCGTGGAAGGATCAAAAATGCCCAGGTTCGAGCCGCATCCGGCAATGGTCTCGTACTCCGGCCCGTCCACGAACACCTTCTGGCCCCTGTAAGGGCCGGTGAACGGCACGAAATCACGCACGCCATGGGAACAGGCCACGGTGCAGCCGCGCCAGCAACCATCGAAGCCCTTGTCGAAAATATGCTCGAAGACTTCACTGCCGATAAGGTTGCCGCCCTTATGCGAGCCAAACTTGAAATTATGGGTCGGCAACAGATCAAAGTCATTCATGATAGGTACCAGGTGGGTGGTCCCATGCGAAGCCATCTTGTTTTGCTTGGGATCCAGGCTGACAATCTCCTTGGAGTGCAGCTTGGCAACCGTTTTCAGGGCATCCAGGTCATTCGGGTTGTTGGATTTCAGCGAAACCGTGTTCCAGCGGGCGACGATGGCTTTGATACCCTTGTCGGCGAACACGGTGCCGATGCCACCGCGGCCGGCCTGTTTGTAACGGGTCATCTTGCGCTGGCCGTCATACCAGGTAAAATTCAGGCAGCCGAAAAAGGTGTTTTTGGCGCCCGCCCCCGAGGAGACAACCGAGATATGGCTCTTTTTACCCTGCCCGAAATATTCGGTCAGGGCGGCTGACAGCGCATAGGAATCGTCGGCGAGATCGGGCATGTCCAGGATCTCCACTTTCTGATCGATCCCGTCAATCAGGATGACGGCATCACCGCCGGCCTTGCCGCGGACTTCGAGGGCATCAAAGCCGGAAAACTTCAGATAGGGCCCGAAATAACCGCCGACATTGGAGTCGACGACCGAGCCGGTCAGCGGCGACAGGGACGTGACAATGCTTTTACCCGAACCGGGGTAAGCCGGTGTCCCCCCCATGGGGCCGCTGGCGATACAGATGGCATTTTCGGGGTCGTTCCAGCGGGTGTCACCGCTGACCGCATTCCACAGCAGCCAGAGATCGAATCCCTTGCCCCCGACGAAAATGTCTTTCATCTGCGCGGACACCGGGTTGATGCTGATCGTACGGGCCGATAGATCGATCCCAAGTGTCTGGTTCGCATAGCCTTTGTCTATGACCGGGCGTTCATAGGTCAATGTCTTGATTGGGGTTGCAGTTAATTGCGTCATTTCGGGCAGCTCCTTGAATATGTATCATTGGAAATAGTGCTTATTAGAAGTTATCTCAAATAACGGATTTTGGTTCAAGGTGCGGCGGACGCTACATTCGAACCGGAGGTGCCAGCGCAGCCAATGCCTATCGTGGTAAATACTCCAGTATTTACAGGATTTGGTCCGCCCTACAATCGGCAGCATTCCTTACGGAGGCGATTTACTCGCCAATTTAGCGCCCATCGAAGTTTATCAGCTCTAGCTTAAGCGAAGGCTGAAGATTGAGCCAATCAGTCTTCGCTCTGCGAGCTACGCCCGACAGGAAGACTTTTTTGAGATAGCTTCTAGATCCGTATAGCATGAACACCCGCCGGTCGATACAGAAAACTGTTGGCGGGACTTCGTCTAAAATTTCGGCCGTATGCAACGGGTGTCCCCCGGTTACTTGAGGGCTTCTTCACCAGCGCCGAACTGTCTGTCCGGGGAGAACTCTTTCAAGATTACGTCGTCGCCATCCCGGCCGGTTCCAGTGATGGCCCGGGCGGCCACTTCGCCGATACCAGGGCCGAGCATATAGCCTTGTCCGCACATGCCGGTCACATGGAAAAGCCCTTGAACGCTGCCGTTCCAACCTACCAACGGGGCTCCGTCCGGCGACATGGGGTACAGTCCGCGCCAGACCCGGCGCACCCGGATGTTCTGCAGCCGCGGTACGAGGCTGACCATGCGCTTACACACCTGGGGCAAGAAGACGGATGTCTCTCGGTGATCTGTCCCTACGATGGGGGGATCCGGCGTGATGCAGAAAACAACCTGCCCGTGATGGTTCTGATAGAAATAATAGTTTTTGGAGCCTGCCCCGGGCCGCAGATCCACAACCATACATTTGAAAAAGGGCTGCACCGGTTCCGTGATGGCACCTTCGTGGGAATCCGGTATGACCTGGATGTCGATCCCGGCGGTTTTACCCAGGGGCCGGGAATAGGCTCCGGCGGCATCCACCACCACCGGGGCCGTATAGGCGCCACGCGCGGTCACCAACCCGGTTACCCGATTGTTGTCGGTTGAAATCTGATGAATCTTTTCCTTGAACCGGAAAGCAGCGCCCTTGGCCAGGGCTTGCCGGTAAAACGCATTGATGGCCAGCAGAGGCGAGGCCGAACCGTCCTTGGGAGAGAAGGTCCCGCCTTTCAACCCGTGGGGCACAATGCCCGGCATCAATGCCGCCACGGCATCCGGTCCGACGAAATCGATTTCGAGACCGTGTTTTTTCTGGATCGGCAGAATGCCCTTCAGAGCGGTTTCTTCGACCTCCCGATAGACCGGGAAGAGGTAGCCCCCTTGCAGCCACTCGATATCGTCTCCATATAAAGCCTGCCAGGTGGAAAAGATTTCCAGCGACCGCAGGCCGCACAGGATCTTGCCCGGCGTGGAATGGGTCGCCCGAATACCCCCGATGGCATGTTTGTTCTCGCCTTGACCGGGCGAAGGCCTGGCATCGATCACCAGCACCCTGGCCCCGGCTTCTCCCAGGGCCAAGGCCGTGGGAACCCCGACGGAACCCGCTCCGATGATGATCACGTCATAACTACGCATCCACATTACCTCCCGCTGCTCCGGCCAGCACCCCCATGGGAACCTCCACGAAGAGCGGCCGGTCGACCCGGTCCGTTACCTCATCCAGATCCACCCCTCCTCCTGGAAGATTCGCCAGATCATGGTCCGGCACGTTTTCGAGCCGCAGGCCCCCATGCCGGCCCGATTGAGGGCCTTGAGCTGGTTCATGTCCCGCACGCCGCTTTGGACGGCCCCCCGGATCTCCCCGGCCGTAATGCGTTCACACCGGCAGATTACCGCCTCATCCGGCAACGGGGCTTTGGTGTAGAGCTCATCGGGATCCAAGGCCAGGTCAGGTTGTATCCGGATGCCGATCGCCTGCTTGGCAATGGCCCGCGGCAGTTGGACCTGGACCATCAGGGTCCCCGGATATTTTTTGCGGTTGGCCACCACCCGTTTGACCGGAAACTCGCCCAGAATCTGACCCTCGTCGTCGGTAACCGCGATGGTCTGTCCCTTGGCTACGCGCTCCCGCCAGATCTCATACGGCAGCGTGACCACCGGATATGCGGGCTCTTTACGGTAATCAACCACAGTGACCGCCAACCCCGGGCATATGGCCACACAGCCGAGGCATCCCTGGCAATCCCCTTCATCTGTGCAATAGGGCAAGCCGGTAATGTCGTCTCGTTCGGTCCGAATGATCTTTTCCGGGCACACGGATGTGCAGGGGTTACAGGGCACCTCTTGAAAACAGTGGAACACCGGCAGGACCCCTTCGGTGCGCGCGGCGGGTTCACGACAGACAACCGGTCCCGGCTTCGACTTCAGGATCCGGGCTTTTTCATCCCAGGCCGCCGGGATATCACCGTCGTAACGGCCCAGGGCCCGGGCAATCTTGAGCCCCTCGATTTTACCGGTAAACATCGCAGCGGAGGCTTCGGCAATTTCCTGGGCATCGCCGGCAGCGTATACATCCAGGCCCCACTGTTTGGCTTTCAGGTAAAACTCGTCGACCTTGGACAACCCCACGGCAATTAAAACAGTATCCACTGCAAACGTACGCTCGGTCCCGGCAATGACCTGCCAGTTACGGTCCAGCTGGGCGATGGTCACGGAGCGGACCCGGGCTTCACCGTTGGCCGACACCACGGTGTGCCCGGTATAAATCGGTACCCCCAGGCGCTGCAGCTTATCGGCGTGAACCTTGTACCCGCCGACTTCCGGCAGCGCTTCGATCAGGGCCGCCACCTCTATCCCGGCCTGGATGGCGTGATAGCCGGCGATCAGGCCGACATTGCCGCCGCCCACGATGAGCACCCGGTCGGAACATTTCACCAGATCGCGATTCACCAGGGTTTGGAAGGCGCCGGCGCCATAAACCCCCGGCAGGGTGTTGCCGGGAAACGACAGCATCTTTTCCCGGGCCCCGGTGGCCACCAGTAGTTTTGCGGCCTTGATCAGCCGGTAACGGTTGCCTTGGACAACCCCGATGATCCGGTCGGAAAAAACGCCCACAGCGGTGGCTTCAAGCCACACCTTTACACTGGGATAGGTCTGGAGTTCGTCTTCGAGCAACCGGGCAATCTCATAACCACGAGTGCCGGCATAGGAATCGGCAACCGAGCCGAAAAATTTATGGGTCTGCAGGACCAGTTTTCCGCCCAGACGGTCTTTGTCGTCCACCAGCAGCGTATCGATTCCCAATTTGCCCAGCTCGACTGCGGCGGATAAGCCGGCCGGCCCACCGCCGATAACCAGAACATCCGTCTCTTGGATGGGGACAGCGCCGGTCGTCACCGGCTGATCGTCGGTGGGTATCTGCGGCAGGCCGGCGACGCTTTCGATCTGCATTCCCGCCACCAGGGGGGTCATGCAGGCCTTCACGGGCATGCCGTCGGCCAGCACCAGGCATTGGGAGCACTGTCCATTTGCACAGAACATCCCCTGCGGGCTGTCGTCCTTGTGATGGTGGCCGAAGATCTGGTGGCCATTGGCGAACAAGGCGGCCGAAATCATTTCTCCCGCAAACCCGGATAACGCCTGCCCGTTCCACGAAAACTGTATCGCTTGCCTGTCCGGCACAGCCAGCACTGGATGCCGTTCAATCCGTTTGGTTTCCATAAAAATCGTATCCGTTCAATAGCGTTGTAGCGCAACTATCAGGGGCACCCCGCCAGTTCGGGGAATGGTCTTCCCGGCTCTTGTAATGGTTAAACCATTATAAAACTCATTTTCATTGGCCTGTCAAGAAGCTTTTTAAAACCTTCCCGTGCATAATTTACTTGACTTAAAGACAATGTCTCCTTAATTTAACTATTTGTAATTATTAGCATGATATTATGCAGGCTGACCATTAGCAGGCGGGCGGAAGGAGACCGTAATAATGCTAAACAACAAGAAAATCGGTTTCATCGGGTCGGGCAACATGGGGGCCGCGATGATCAGCGGACTGATCAATTCGGGCGCTTGCCAGGCGGAAAACATCGCCTGTTCAGATGTGCGCCCGGAGGCTCTTCAGGAATTGGAAGCCAAATTCCAAATCTCCACATCCACCAGCAATATCGAGGTGGCGGCCGGGGCGGATATCGTCATCCTGGCCATCAAACCCCAGATCATGGTCCCGGTCCTGCAGGAAATCAAGGACTGCCTGGACATGTCCAAGATCATCATTTCCATTGCCGCCGGGGTTCCCCTGGCCGCAATCGAAGCCTGCCTCAACAAGGATCTGCGACTCATCCGCGTGATGCCGAACGTGGCAGTGGCGGTCCGCGAGGGTGCGGCGGCCGTCGCGGCCGGGGCCCATACCCTGCAAGAGGACATCGATCTGGCCATGGAGATCTTCAACTCGGTGGGCAAAAGCATTTTTCTAAAAGAAAACAATTTGATGGATGCTGTTACCGGCTTAAGCGGCAGCGGCCCGGCCTACATTTTCATGGTAGTGGACGCCCTGGCCGATGCGGGTGTCAAGGTGGGTTTGTCGCGACCGGACGCCTTGCTGCTGGCCTCCCAGACCATCCTGGGTGCCGCCAAGATGTTGATTGAAACCAATGAGCACCCCGGGCCGTTGAAAGACTCGGTTACGTCTCCGGGGGGGACCGCGATCGCCGGTCTGCATACCCTGGAGAAAGGCGGCCTGCGCACCACGTTGATCAATGCCGTGGAAGCGGCTACCCAACGATCCGTGGAACTTGGCGAAATGATGATTAAACACTTCGGTGAAAACGGTAAATAGTTCCGGTGAGAACACGGTCATCCAAAATCTGGTCACTTCTCTACTTCCTGGTCCGCACCAGCCTGGGTCTCGTGTTCGTGTGGGCCAGTTGGGACAAGATCCTCTATCCGGATAGGTTTGCAACGATCATCGCCAACTATGACCTTTTACCGTCAGCCACCATCAACCTGGCCGCCCTGGTGCTGCCCTGGATCGAACTTGTTTGCGGCGTGTTATTGCTGGTCGGGCGCATGGTTCCCGGGGCAGTCTTTGTTGTAAACACCCTGCTGTTTGTTTTTATCCTCGCCACGGGCTTCAACCTCTATCGGGGCCTGGATGTAAACTGTGGCTGCTTTTCGGTGGCGCCGGATGCCGGCGGTGAGACCCTTTTAAACCTGCTGCGCAACGGGTTGTTGTTGACCGGCGGCGTCTGGCTGTTTTTCTATGGTGCGGGTCACATGCAGGCAGATCGGCCGACAGGGCTGCCCTCTTCAGGAGCAAGGTGATCGACGATGCTGGTTGAAACAGTTCCGTATCCGGCGGCTTTCCTTTTTGGCCTGCTCTCATTTTTCTCGCCGTGCATCCTGCCGCTTCTGCCGGCCTACTTCAGTTTTATTTCCGGCTACTCCATGGAAGAACTCATGGACGGCAGCAAAGCCGGCATCCGGAAAAAGGTGGTCCTGTCCACAGCCCACGTTTGTCCTGGGGTTCTCAACCATTTTCATCGCGCTGGGCATGACCGCCTCCCTGATCGGCAACCTGGCCCACGACTATCGTCATATCATCCGGATTGCCGGCGGCATCCTCATTATCTTATTTGGGATCCACATGAGCGGTCTATACAGTTTCCGCCTGCTCAACATGGAGGGCCGTCTGCACATGCAAAAAAAGCCCCTGCACATGCTGGGCGCCTTTCTGATCGGGATGGCGTTTGCCGCCGGCTGGAGTCCCTGCATGGGGCCACAACTGGGATCGATCTTGATCATGGCCGGCAGCCGGGAAACGATTTGGCAGGGTACGGCGTTGTTGGGAATCTACTCGGCCGGCCTGGCCATTCCCTTTTTAGTCCTTTCCTTCAGCATCAATTATCTAGTACAATTCCTGCAACGGGCGAAAAAGGCGGTCCGGTTTGTTAACATTACGGCCGGTATCCTGCTGATTGCCATGGGCATTCTTCTTCTGACCGACAAACTGACCTTACTGGTCGTGACGGTATAGCCAATTGATCAACAAAGCGCTTTCACATACGCTCATCATCTTCGTGCTCATGACGAACGCGGCTTGGGGCGCTGCCCCCCAAGGGAAAATCCACTGGGTGGATTTCAGACAGGCCCAGGCGCAAAGCCGGCAGACCGGCAGGGCCATGGTCATCTATTTCTATTCGGACAATTGCCCCAGCTGTAGCGAAATGGAGAAAACCACCTGGCAGGATGCCCGGGTCATCAATGCCTTGAACACCCACTATACCCCGGTAAAGGTCGATGTGAATAAACAGCGGCAGATAGCCAGCCTTTACAAGGTGTATTACCTGCCGACGACCTGGTTTATCAAACCGGATGGTCAACCCTTCGGGAACCGTCCCGGATACATCCCCGCCGATTTGTTGTTGAAGATTTTCAAGCACCTACGACAATAGATAGCTGTCCCGGCCAACACCTGGTCTTACCGCTAGGAGGGTATTCATGTAGAAAAAACGATAGGTTCCCGGGACTTAAAGCCGGGACTCATCGGAGCGTTTAACCATCATTCTTTTAAACAAACGCAGTGATGTGGTGAACAGGACCCAGGCGCTGAGAATCGCCAATATGATCGGTACCCATAGGTAGGTGCTCCAAACCGGATGATCACCCGCCACCGATATCCCCGCACAGGCGAACAGGAACACCGCTGCCATCAGGACAATGATCGCAGCGCACAAAAGCTCGGAATCATACCAGGGTGAAATGACTTTGCGGTAAACCGGTTTTGAGTCGAGTCGCACTGGCCCTCCGCTATAGCTGGGAAGCCGCCAAATAACACAATATGTTGAATTTTTTATTGACACACATCAATATATTGTAATAACAACGTACTTACCTACGTGTGGCAAACTTCACTGGAAGCTCTCTAAAAAATGGGTTGATCCTGAGCCGACCGCATGGGCTCAGCGTCAAGTTAAAACGTCCGTGAATTACATTCCGGAAGGACATACCGGTGTTTCAGGATATCGCGTCGGTCGGCCAAAATACCGCTGTTCCGGAACAATCTGCCCCTTACGGGCATGAAATTAGGCCCCGAACACGTTATACGACAGCGTCCAGGCTGAATTACCAGCTATTCATTCATAAGTAAACAGACCTTTGAAAATGCAATGCTTTTTGTCGAGGTGACCTTTGTTCGAGCAGATTAAGAAACGCAATGGAAGTGTCGTAGAATTTGATTCATCCAAAATTACCGTCGCCATAGCCGAAGCCGGGAAAGCGACAGGAACCTTTGAAGAGCGCGAAGCCCGCAAGCTCACCCTGCGGGTTTTGACCCTTGCCCATGAACTGCGCCTGGGCCCGGTACCGGAAGTGGAAGAGATCCAGGATATCGTCGAACGGGTTCTGCTTGATTCCCCCTTTTACAAAGCGGCCAAAGCTTACATCCTGTACCGGGAGCAGCATGCTCGTATCCGGCAAATGGCCACCCGGGCCAATGTGGACCTGGTGGATCACTACATCCAGAAACTGGACTGGAAGATATAAGAAAACAGTAACATGTGTTACTCACTCCAGGGGCTGAACAACTATATTTCCTCGGATGTGACCTCTGAATATTGGCTTAACAGCATCTACCCGCCGGAGATTCGCCAGGCCCACAAGGAAGGCGACCTGCACATCCATGACCTGAGCCTGTTGTCGGTCTACTGCGTGGGCTGGGATCTCCAGGACCTGCTGCGCAACGGCTTCAAAGGGGTCGAAGGCAAGGTGGAAAGTGCGCCGCCCAAGCATCTGCGGTCCGCCCTGGGACAGATCGTCAACTTCTTTTACACCCTCCAGGGGGAGGCTGCCGGCGCTCAGGCGGTTTCGAATTTCGATACGCTGCTGGCCCCTTTTGTGCGCCACGACGGCTTAACCCAGCATGAGGTCAAACAGGCGCTGCAGGAATTCGTATTCAACATCAACATACCCACGCGTGTCGGTTTTCAAACCCCGTTTACCAACATCACGATGGACCTGTATGTTCCCGAAATATTGAAAGATGTACCGGTCATTGTCGGTGGAGAGGAACGGTTAGCAACCTATGCTGATTTCCAAAAGGAAATGAACATGTTAAACCGGGCCTTCGCCGAAGTGATGATGGACGGCGATGCCAAGGGCCGGGTCTTTACCTTTCCAATCCCCACCTACAACATTACCCCGGACTTCGATTGGGACAATCCCAACCTGGAATCGCTCTGGGAGATGACCGGAAAATACGGCATCCCGTATTTCTCCAATTTTGTCAATTCCGATATGCAGCCGGATGATGCCCGCTCCATGTGCTGTCGGCTGCGGCTCGATAACCGTGAACTCCTCAAACGGGGCGGCGGACTCTTTGGGGCCAATCCGCTCACCGGATCCATCGGGGTCGTCACCATAAACCTACCCCGCATCGGATATCTGGCCAATGATCGGGCCGAATTTCTGGTCAGGCTAGAAAAACAGATCAACCTGGCGGTGGAAAGCTTGACCATCAAGCGCAAAATCCTGGAAAAATTTACGGACAAAAACCTGTATCCTTACTCAAAATTCTACCTGCGGGAAATCAAAAAAAACGGGGACCTATACTGGAAAAACCACTTTTCGACCATCGGCATCATCGGCATGAACGAAGCCTGCCTCAATTTTCTGGGACAGGACATCGCCAGCCCCACCGGCCAGGCGTTCGCGTCCGAAACCATGGATTTCATGCGTGATATCATTGCCGATATCCAAGACCGCACCGGAGATATCTTTAACCTGGAAGCCACCCCGGCGGAAGGCACCTCCTACCGGCTCTGCATGCTGGATAAAAACCGCTATCCGGACATCAAGTGCGCCAACGAGGGTGCCTACCAAAAAGGCGCGGCGCCCTACTACACCAATTCGACCCAGCTGCCGGTCAACTATACCGACGACATCTTTGAAACCCTGGCGCTCCAGGATAATCTCCAGGCCAAGTACACCGGCGGTACGGTGTTGCATATTTTCCTCGGTGAGAAAGTTGCCGACACCACTGTTTTGAAATCGCTTATCAAAAAAGTCGCCAACAATCACCGCCTGCCCTACTTTACCATCACGCCGACGTTCAGCGTATGTCCCACCCACGGCTACCTGTCCGGTGAACAGCACAAATGCCAGGATTGCAGCCAGGAGACCGAAATCTACTCCCGGGTGGTCGGTTACCTGCGTCCGGTCAAGCAGTGGAACAACGGAAAGCAGGCCGAGTATAGCCAGCGCAAGCCCTATGCACCCAACGCTACTCCAGGTGAACAGCCCGATGACCAGATAGAGCCGATGAAGATTACCGCCAACGAATAGCTTCTATAATAACCAGTTGCAATGTGGCATCAAAGCATGTATTTCGGCGGACTTCAGAAAAATTCCCTGATCGACTACCCCGGGAAAATGAGTTGCGTCCTGTTCCTGGCAGGCTGCAATTTCCACTGCCCCTTTTGCCACAATCCCGAGCTTGCCCGGGGGGATGTCCCGCCGGCCAACCGCATCTCCCTGGAAGCCGCCCTGGAATTTCTGGAAAACCGCCGGGGAATGCTGGAAGGGGTGGTCCTGTCCGGCGGCGAACCCGCCCTTGATGAAAATTTCCCCCGCATCTGCAAGCGTATAAAAGACCTGGGCTACCCGGTTAAACTCGACACCAACGGTAGCCGGCCGGACGTGTTGGCGCAACTTTTCAAGGATAACTGCATCGATTATGTGGCCATGGACATCAAGGCGCCCCTTACCGGGTATTTTCCTGATATCACGTCAAAAAATATTGAGAAAAAGCTTCAGGCCAGCATCGAGCTGATCATGTCCTCCGGCCGGGACTACGAATTCAGAACCACCTGTGTCCGGCCCTTTGTCGGCCCGGAAAATATCGCCGCAATTGCCGCTACCATCCGGGGGGCCCGCCGGTATGTCCTCCAGCCCTTCAACCCGCAGGTCGTATTGGACCCGGTCTTCTGCAACGCCTATCAGCACCATCCGGACGATACGCAGATAGAATCATTTCGCAAAAAAATCAGCCCCTTGTTTGGTGAGTGCATGATTCGCTAAAACGGCTGGAATCGCCTTTGAAAACGGACGTGGGGACATTTTATCGCCGTGTATCTGCTCCCGGTTTACCCAATATGACCCGGCCCTGTTTACGCGCCATTCAACGACTGGATGACATTCAATTTTTTCTTGACACCCCGGCGTGCTATTCATAGGGTAAAATTTACTTTTTTTACGAGAGTAGGCAGCGTCGACAAGGCGGACCCCCTGATAGATTCCACAGGGCATTTTCTTAAACCACCCGACAACAGGTGGCTTTGCCAACCCGCAAAGCTGACAGGATTCATAATTAACCACCGTTTTCCAATTTTACCTACTTTTCTAAGTGGAGGTAATTCAACCACAGGGAGGAGACGTTATGACCAATCCGTATGATGAGGCCCATGCACAGAGCATTAAAAATCCGGATGAGTTCTGGGCGGCGGCTGCAGAGGACTGCCACTGGTACAAGAAATGGGACAAGGTTCTGGATGATTCCAACAAACCCTTTTATCGCTGGTTTACCGGAGGCGAGATCAACACCTGCTATAATGCCCTGGATTTTCACATCGACAACGGCCGTGGGGATCAGGACGCCCTGATCTACGACAGCCCGGTTACGGATTCCATCACAAAATATACCTTCAGTGAACTGCGTGATGAAGTGGCCAAGATTGCAGGGGTACTGGTCAGCCTGGGAGTGCAGAAAGGCGATCGCGTCCTGATCTACATGCCCATGATTGCTGAATCTGTCATGGCCATGCTGGCCTGCGCCCGCATAGGGGCCGTGCACTCGGTTGTATTCGGCGGTTTTGCCGCGGCCGAACTGGCCACCCGCATCAACGACGCCAAACCCAAAGTGATCATGTCCGCCTCCTGTGGCATCGAAGTCGCCAAAGTGATCGAGTACAAACCTCTGCTGGATGAAGCGATCAACATCTCCGATTCCAAACCGGAAAAATGCTTGGTTTTCCAACGCCCAATGGCCAAGGCCAGCATGATCGACGGCCGTGATGTGGACTGGGTGGATGAAGTCGCCAAGGCCGCGCCGGCTGACTGTGTACCGGTGGCCGCAACCGACCCGCTGTACATTCTCTACACCTCCGGCACAACCGGGCAGCCCAAAGGCGTAGTCCGAGACAACGGTGGCCACGTCGTTGCCCTGAAGTGGACCATGAAGAACATCTACAACGTGCAGGCCGGTGATGTATACTGGGCGGCGTCCGATGTAGGCTGGGTCGTCGGCCACTCCTATATCGTCTACGGACCGCTGTTCAACGGTTGCACCACGATTGTTTTCGAGGGCAAACCGGTCGGCACACCGGACGCCGGTGTCTTCTGGCGGGTCATAGCCGATCACAAGGTCAAGACCATGTTCACCGCACCAACCGCCTTCCGGGCCATCAAGCGGGAAGACCCCCAGGCCGAAATGATCAAGCAGTATGACCTGTCAAATTTCAAGGCCCTGTTTTTAGCCGGTGAGCGGACGGACCCGGATACCCTGCACTGGGCAGAAGACAACCTGGGGGTTCCGGTTATCGACCACTGGTGGCAGACGGAAACCGGCTGGGCCATCTGTGCGAACTGCATTGGGATCCACCAGTTCGAAGTCAAGGAAGGCTCACCGACCAAAGCAGCACCCGGCTGGAACGTGCAGGTTGTCGATGCCGATTGCAAGCAGGTTGCGGCCGGTGATATCGGGGCCTTGGTTGTCAAGCTGCCACTGCCGCCCGGCACCCTGCCGACCCTCTGGCAAAATGACGAGCGCTATCTGGAATCCTACCTGGATGAGTTCCCGGGCTATTACAAGACGGCCGATGCCGGCTTTATCGATGCAGACGGCTTTGTATTCGTTATGGCCCGGACCGATGACATTATCAACGTCGCCGGGCACCGGCTCTCCACCGGTGCCATGGAAGAAGTGCTGGCCGATCACCCCGATGTCGCCGAGTGTGCGGTGCTGGGCGTGGATGACAAGCTCAAAGGCCAGATCCCGGTGGGTTTCATGGTCCTCAATGCCGGGGTTGAGCGCAACAACGACGATATCATCAAAGAAGTCATTCAGATGGTCCGCGAACGCATTGGGCCGGTCGCCGCATTCAAAACCGCGACCGTCGTCAAGCGGCTGCCCAAGACCCGGTCCGGCAAGATCTTGCGCGGCACCATCCAGAAAATTGCCGACAACAAGGAATACAAGGTCCCGGCCACCATCGACGATCCGACCATTCTGGGTGAAATGGAAGAGGCCCTGGAAGGTATCGGCTACGCGGGTGCCAGAAAAGATTAAACCGATCATTTTTTAGAACCGCACCAATACAAATGCCGGTGGTTCCACTTGGAACCACCGGCATTTACACGTCAGGCGGCTGTCCGTCCACCGTTTGACAGACCGCTCAGCCTGCCGCCCATGGCGGGTGGATCAACCGCCCACAGCACAATCAACACCACGGCGCTAGGCGCCGATCGTATTGCGTACAATACCGATCAGCCGCTCGGGATCGAATGGTTTTTTAATGAATGCAATCGCATCTTTTACGGCATGATCGCCGTCTATTCCGCTGATGACGATGATCGGGATATCGCGCAACTGCTTGTCCTTGCGCAGCTTGCGATAGAAACGGGAACCCCATTCCTGGGGCATCTCCAGGTCGAGGGTAATCAAATCCGGCTTTTCCTGCCGGACGGTTTCCAGGCCCTCCATGCTGCTTGAAGCGGAACAGGTTGCGTACCCGTTGTCGCTGAAGACCGCTTCGAGGTACTTCACTATGACCGGGTCATCATCGATGATCAGTATTTTCTTGGTCATGACATCTCCCGTTAAACTTGTGAAACGCGCTTAATAGGGCGACTACCTCCGTTTTACATGGCACTCACCACACATCACCGGACCGGCCTGCTGCTTGACGTGGCAGCCCTTGCAATTCATGTGAAATGCCTTCATCAGACCGGGCTGTGTTCCTTCCGCTTGAAGTCCGTGGCAGTCCTCACAGCGTTGATCCTCGGAGGACTCCCCCTCCACCAGTTCGCCATCCTCGTAAAGATGATGGCATTCACTGCACTCTTCCAACTCCGCCTTTTCGTTATGATCGTCGTGTGCAAATACGGATGGTGGCCGGCGAACATCTTCAAATCCGCTGTTATCAATCTGGACCATGTCTTCCTGGGAATGGACGGCCGGTAGCAGCCCCAACGATATCAGGCTTATGGCCAACAGGATGTTTATCAGGCTCTTCATTCTGGCCTCCCTTTATGCTGCAGGTTTTTCCATGACTTCGTAAAGAATGTCTCCCAGAAATTTAATCTCCTGTCCTACGCCGTAATAGTGGTTAATGTCTTCAAGACCACTGTGGCAGTTGTGGCAGGGCGCGATCAGCACCTTGGCGCCCCGGGTCTTGGCGGCAAACAGCTGTTCGGCTTTGACCCGGTTCCCGTTCACCCGGGTCATTTTATAGGGCGGCCCACAATTGATAACACCGCCGCCGGCACAACAGCAGATATTATGCTCCCGGTTAGGCTCCATTTCGATGAGTTCGGTACACATGGCTTTCACCACGTAGCGTGCTTTTTCATAAAGCCCGCCGCCTCGCGCCACATTGCAGGGATCGTGCAGGGTTACCGGTGTTTCAAGTTTTTTGGCAATCTTGATTTTTCCGGATTTGATGATGTCGTAAAAAAACTCGATGGCATGCACGATGGGTATGGGCGGCATCTTCCATCCCAACCAGCGATTGCCCACATCATAGACCGAGCGGAAGGCATGCCCGCATTCACCCATGACGATCTTTTTCACCTTGAGGCGGGCGGCAGTTTCAAAATGGTGCCGTTTGAGACGCCCCATCAACTCATTGTCGCCGGTAAACATGGCCATGTCGCTGTTGTCCCAGCCCGAGGAAGCCGGCATGGTCCAATTCACGCCGGCCACATCCAGGATCACGGCCGCCTGGTATATCAACTGGGCCTGGAACTTTGGTTCCGGGCCGATAACGGAATACATGATGTCCGCCCCCTCCTTTTCAAGGGGTATCCGGAGCGTGGGAATCTCGGCCTGGGCTTCCTCTTCCTGCCATTGCAGGGTGTCCGGCCATTCATCCGCCTTCACCCACATCTGGTTCATGGTCACCGAGTGGCTGTGGGCGGTATCCTGGATGTACCGCGGGGTGACCCCGAGCAAGTGAAGCATCCGTCGAATCACCAGCATCATGTACGCGATGTCGATACCGAATGGGCAGAACATGGCGCAACGTTTACATAAGTTACATTCGGTGTGGGCAATCCTGATCATATCCAGCACAAAGGCCTGATCCACCCGCCCTTTTCTTTTCAGCAGTTCCCACATGGTTTGCTTTACTTTGCCGACTGGCGAAAAAGCGGGATCATTGTCGTGCGACAGGTAGTAGTGGCAGGCTTCGGAGCATAAACCGCAGTGAACGCAAGTCTGGACGTAAGCCTTTAAGCGTGCACCGGTTTCACCCTTTAACACCTGGTTGACGACTGCTGCAATTTTATCTTCGGTCAAGCGGGCAACCGCGGACGCGATGTATTCGTCCGCAGCCGGTTGTCCTGTTGAGGTTGCCGTTTCAGCCATTGGTAAAGTCTCCTATAGTAATTATCGCGTGCCTGCTGGTTGCGTTCGGGTTACCAGTCCCGAGCATGGCGGATGCCGCCGAATTCAGATCCCATATATGCCCGGGTAAACGGTGAAAACACCATGTGGCTCAAGCGGGTAAAGGGAATGGCCACCAGCATGATTTCACCGGACAAGATGTGCAGGATCGTCATCACCTGGTAATCGAACCACTGGTGATACGCGCAAATACCGGTAATAAACGGGGCCGCCACGATAGCCAGGATCAGATAGTCGGACGGCGAAGTAACATACTGAACCTCCGGACGCTTCAACCGCCGTACCAGGAAGAAAAGGCAACCGCCCACCACCAGGAAAGCCATAACATCTGCCAGAGCGTTGGGCAGTGCCGGCCAGCTGATGTTCCAGGCCTCATCCCACAGAATGATATGGGCCATGAGAAACACCGGGGTAATCAGCAGGCACAGGTGAAACACGAACGTCACCAGGGTCAGCACGGGGTGTTTACGCATGTTCAAAGTCGCAAACGGCGTCAGCCAGTGCAATATCGAGCGCAGGCTGTATTTCCAGCTCATATAGCTGAAGATCCATTTCTCCTTGGCGTTCACCAACCGGAGCATATTCAACAGGCGGTACAGGCAACCGAAAATAAATATACCAAACGCCACCCACACCAGAGGCCCACTCACAAAATTGTAAACCTGATGCATCTCGTCCTCCTCGTTTAGCGGGCAATTTCAGCGACGGGCACAACTCGCCGGATATAATGGTCCGCTTCCACGGACCGCAGCAACAATTTGCTGCTGTCCGGGCTGAAAACCGGATCCCACAGGGTATCGCACTCACGTTCCCACAACCGGTCGTTCAACAGGATGGTGTACTTCCCGTTTCGTTCGACCCGCGCGGCCGCGTTGCGGCCGTCCGGGCTGAACACCGGCTGCCAGGCCATATCGACCGTGGTGCGCCAGACGGTTCCATCTACCGCCACGTGCCAGGTGGCGCCGTTTTTTCCTAAAGCCGCCACCCGCCGTCCGTCCGGGCTGAACACCATATCGGTCACCATATCACTAAAGGAAACAGACCAGGGAACCTGGTCGACAGCGACGGTCCATTTCCCGAAAGCCGGGGCCACGATGGCCGCCAATTTCTGCCCGTCCGGGCTGAACTGCTGATTCCACAGCTGGACGAAATGACGGTCCCACAAGGGTTGGCCGTCTGCGAACAGGGTCCATTTGCCGGCCACCCGGACCGGCGCGACGACAGCACCCGTCAACGGATTGAATACCGGTTCCCAGACCGCGGGGTACGTTTGGTCCCAGGCTTTTCCATTGACCGCAATGGTATAGTCATAGAGGCTCTGGCGTACTTCGGCGGCCAGATCCTTGCCGTCGGCACTGATGGCCAGTCCCCAGACATTTACGAAGCGGCTGTCCCAGGCCCGGCCGTTGAGGGCCGCGGTAAAAGCGCCCTCCTGGAACTTGAGAATATCCGCTTCACCGATGTCTTCCACCTGGACGGCAGCCGCCGTAGCCGTGCCGGCCGGGTTAAAGACAAACGTGTTCATATTGGCGAAACGTTCATCCCAAGGGGTATCATCGACAGACATGCAGTAAGTCATCTCCGTCTGAATGCAGGCACAAATGTGTTTGCCGTCGGCACTGAACTGGGTATTCCAGAGGTAATCGTACTGGTTTTCCCAGGCGGTACCGTCGACGGACAGGGTCCACTCGCCCATGTCGGCTACAATGGCGGTCAGGCGGCCGTCCGGTGAAAACCGCAGGTACCAGATCTTCTCATAGGTGTCTTCCCAGGTGCTGCCGTTTTCACAGACCTGGAACTCCCCTTCATCTATATTGACAACGGCCGCAACCCTTTCACCATCCGGGCTGGCCTGGGGTTCTTCAACCCAGGTGAACTGATCATGCCAAGGCCCCATGGCAATCTTCTTTTCACCCGGCTCCCAATCCCAACTGTCATTCACAGTCATGGCCCCTCCTCAGGGTCTTGTTCGAAACATGTTTGCGTTCATTTTGGTTCTTCATCATTGCGGCCGTGTCTCACCCAGCAGCAGCCAGGCTCCGGCCGGTTCAAGTAGTGGATAAACCGATATACTGAGGGCGATTTTCTCATTGCGGTCATTGGTTAAAAAGACATCATCCACACCAGGTACCGCCGGATCACCGAGGGCCCGTTTTTTGAAACTGGCCATCACCGCCCGCAGCGAATCGGGATGGAATACCTGCTCGATCCCGAGCCCAATGAGATCGCGTTCGGCATAGCCCAGAATCTGGGCCCATTTTCGGTTGCCGCACCAGAGGTAGAAGTCCTTGTAGACCGCTGCCGGCAACGCGAATTGGTGCACAAGCTGCAGCCGGGGGAGAAAGGTCTCCTGGAAATAACGGCAATCCCCGCATTGCCCCCGACAGTATGTCGAGGCGGCGTCACGGCCCACAAAACAGACATCCAGTTTGTTTTTATATACCGCGCAATCACGGCAACCGTTGAGATGATTGGTGCTTTGAAAGTAATCCCAGCAATGCTGGATGGTACGAAAATGGGGTTCCAGGAAGGTCAATTCGGCCAGTTCTGCGGGGATATCCCGGCCGGTCGTCTTGAGAAAGAGGATCAAATCCGGGGCCGCAACAGTGTAATTGCGGCCTGTTCGTTGAGCAAGCAGTTTCCGAGACCGTATCCATAACCCGACGGTGTTGCGATTCACTCCGCAGATTGCGGCCACCTGGGCAACAGTCAGTATTTGTTGTTGATTTACCACCGAGAGTCCATTTCCAATGGGCAAATCGACGTTTTGACTATCAGGAATTGTCAGACTTCAGTTTTGCAACGAACATATGGTCCAATTACATCACAGATCGGGACATCGTCAAGTGAAAATTGGTCCGCGCCGAGCCCTTGCGGTCATCAGGATGCAAGTCTGCTGCGAATGGGGACGGGATACATTAGATTTTCGGTGGGTTATTTGGGACGGGCGGTCCTGGCCGGTCGTGAGAAAAAAGTGTACCCACGCTTAATCCGCCGCAGGAGCCGGGTAGATGCGCGGGATTCGCAGGGTAAACGTGGTCTGTTCACCGGGACTTGATTCGACGCTGATGGAGCCGCCGTGCTGGGCAACTATCTCACGGGCCAGGTATAAACCGAACCCGGTCCCCCGCGGGCCTTTAGAGGAAAAAAAGAGCGTAAACATCTTCTCCCGAGTTTCCAGTTCGATGCCGGTACCATTGTCCACGACCCGCCAAATCACATCCTCTGGTCCTGGTTCGATCTCTATCCTGACGGCATGCGCCTTTTTGGCATCATCGTCCCGGCAAGCGTCCAGGGCATTTTCGACAATGCTGATCAGGGCGGACTGCAGCGCCAGCGCATCAACCTGGAACTCGCCGGCGTCATCCGGGACCTGCTGTGAAAATGCCACCGCGGTATTGGTAAATTTGGGGGCAATCAGGCCAACCAGTTCGGCCACGAACGCTTTAACTGGCATCCTGGTAATGCGTAGCGGGCGATCCTTGGCATAGTACAAGATATCGAGAAACAGCTTCTGAATCCGGTCCGACATGGTCTGGACGGCTTCTACCCCGGAAGAGACCTTCCCCTCGTCCTGCTGGCTTAGCCCAGATGTCAGCAGGTAGACACCGGCATCCAGTCCGGTTAAAATGCCTTTGATACCGTGTGAAATGGAACCGATCATCATGCCGAGCGAGGCCAGATGGTCCTGCAGTTTACGGATCTGGGTAATATCCGTGGCCATTTCCATAACCTGGGCAATGTTGCCGGCCCCGTCGTAGATCGGGGCCGTGGAGACCAGGACATTGATCTGCCGGCCGGAGTTGGCGGTTACCACCATTTCAGCCTGGTGCGACTGACCGTCCTGAAACGTATGGGCCACCGGGCAATCGTCGCAGACGCCCTCCCGGCTGCGATAGACCTGGAAACAATGTTCGCCAGGGCGCTCCCCGAACGTTTCCTTGAACTGGCGGTTGACAGCCGTCAGATTGAAGTCTCGATCCTGGACGGTGATATAGCACGGCACTTCGTCAAACAGCTGCTGGTAACGCTGGCGACTGCTGCGCAGTTCTTCCTGCAGGCGCTGCACTTCGGATATATCCGTAGATATTTCCAGGACCAATTCCAATTCACCGGATGTGCTTTTAATAGGGGCAGTATGCACAATCACCGGAAACCGTTCGCCGTCGGCATATTGGATGGTTTCCTTCTGCCGCACGCCCTGACCGGAGGCAAAGGTTGCGGCTACCGGGCAATTCGCTCCATCCGCAGCCACCGAACTGTAGATTGCCCAGCTGTCTTTCCCGGTTTTGTCACCCAGGCGGTCTTTATACAGCTCGTTGGCCGCCAACACTTTTAAATGCCGGTTGTGGATGGAAACGAAACAGGGCATTTCATTGAAATACCGAATGCCGCCTTCCAGATCGCCGGCAATATCCAGGATAGCTGCCGAGAGGCCGTCCACGGCCTGCCCCAGCGCCGCAAGGCGTTCCAGTTCAACCAGTCGGGCCGACTTTTCCGCCACCAGGTTTTCGAGATTTTCAGTATAGGCCTTGAGCTGCCGGCGCATATCGAGACGGTCGTTGGCCCTTTTGAGCGCTATTTCCAGTACGTCGTCATTGATGGGCTTGGTGACAAAATCGGTTGCTTCCAGTTTAAGGCTCTGGATGGCCAGGTCCATATCCCCGTGCCCGGTAATCATAATTACTTCCGTATCCGGGTCCTGGGCCTTGATGGCCTTGAGCAGGGCAATCCCATCCATGCCCGGCATCTTAATATCGGTCAGGACTATCCGGGGGCGATGTTCTTCGAAAAGAGCCAAGGCACGATCCCCGTTTTCCGCCCTGAGCACTGTGTAACCACTGTCTTCAAGGGAAATCCCGAGAACCTTCCGGATACCTTCTTCATCGTCCACGAGCAGGATGGTGTCGTCCATTTGGGATTGCGCTCCGCAAAAACCTCAGGTGCCGGGCTCCAGGACCGCCCGGATCGCCGTCAGCAGGTCTTTATGGTTGACCGGTTTTTCGAAATAGGCCGCCGGCAGGGGAATCCGGCCATCCGTCCCGGCGTTGAGCATCTTAAGGTAATGATAAAAAGAGTCCTGTTTCACCCCGGACAGCATGATGACCGGAATGGAGGCCAACTCTGGATCCATCCGCAGTTGGCGATATGTTTGGGGCCCGCCTTCGCCGGGCATCATGACATCCAAGATGATCAGGTCAGGTGTGATTTCGCGGGCTTTTAACAGCCCTTCACTGCCGTCGCGGGTCACATGAGGTTGATAGCCGCTGGTTTCCAACAGCGTCTTCAGAAAAATTCTCATATCAATCTCGTCATCAACGATGAGAACTTTTCTTTTGTCCACGTGTTTCCTCCCCCTAAAAGGCAAGGCCGCCCCGCAGTTCAGGATACGAGCGGACCGGCCTTTTTAAGTTGATGCTTAGGCTACTTTATCGGGGTGGTTTACACTGGCAACGGGGCAGGCAGCCCGCAGCACCACCTGTTCCACTGTGCTGCCGAGTTCCGCATCTTCCAGATCAACTTCCCGGGTATGATGGGCCATCACGATGAGGTCGGCCTGTTTGTCACGGGCGAATTTTAGAATTTCAACGTAGGGTGTCCCCTCCCAGATCTCAATGTCGAAGTTGTCGTACCCTTCCAGTTGGGGAATATACTTTTTTTCTATCTTTTCACGGGCTGTCGCCACCTGGGCTTCAATCTCGGCCTGGCCCTTTATCTGCCCGGTACTGCCCAGGGTAATGTCGGCGGCATGGAATATGTGCAGTTTGGCACCTACAGTCCGGGCGAGTTTCGCTGCCCACAGAAAAGCCGATTCAGATGCTTTGGAAAAGTCCGTACCGATCACGATGTTCGAGAAGAGTTTCCAGCAGGTGGTACAGGGGCGGGCAATTATCACCACCGGGCACCGGGCCGCCTTGGCGACTTTCCGCATGGTCGAGCCCAACACGGCCCGATAGCGCGCAGCCCCCACATCCTCATCACCACGGGTGTGGGCCCCCATGATAATCATATCGATGTCTTCCTTGCGCGCCTTGCGCAGGATTTCACGGGCGGGCGTCCCCACGGTAGTATCGATGACCGAGTTTTCACTATCCTCCAGCAAGCCGTTATATGTATTCTTCAGCTCTTCTATGACCCAGTCGACATAATCCGAGTCGGCATGTTCGGTTTCACCGGTCCGCATGTCTTTCACATAAGGGCTGAAGCCGTGGCTCGGCAACCCCAACACGTGAAAAATGTGGAGCTGTGCATCCCACTTCAGTTCAAGGTCAAAGGCGACCTTGGCGGCGTCGTCACACGTCGGAGAGCCGGTGGTGGCAAACAATAACTTTTTAAACATGACTAACCTCCTGAAGAACTGTTAGAACAACTATATTTTGCAATGTTCCGGCATACTATGGAAGCTCAATTCCCAGACAATGGCTTCCATGTATTCGAACAGGCTGTAAACCGTTTCAAATTCGAGCACGTCCATCTTGTCCCCGAAAATCACATGCCGCAAACGGCCCAGGCGCACGGGGATGTCGAGCAGATGGGCAACCTGAATTGATCGGATGTCCTGCGGTTCGCTGCCGCTGCGCCCCTGGAAAGCATTGTAGATTTCAAGGCGCGGTTTACCCGGAAAACCTATCATTTCAACAGTTTTTCCCATTTCCAGACAGTCGATGCCGGGATAGGCGCATCCGTCTGGTGGGCACTGGTTGTACTGTTCAATAAGGTTGGCACTAAACTCATTCAGCTCGGCAAATGCCGGATGCGTCTCCAACATCCGGAAAAAGCTTCTGAGTGTATAACCGTCCGCCAGGGTAACCCCGGCGTTGAGATACTTGAGAGGATCCTTGGCAACTGTTTTGTGGTTATCCTCCAGGGAGCCGTCTGCCTTGAGCAGTATAGTATTCATGATACCCCAATGCCCTGGAAAAAGCCAGTATCAAGACCGGCTGCCCGACCCGGCGGCATTTACGTCCATTGCCTGCCGCCGGTTCCCCACGGGTCGAGACGGTCTACTCCTCGGGCGGTTTTAGATGCTCCGGGACAATCATCATTTTAATCAACAGCGGTTTTAAAAATGACCAACGGATGCCGATCTCGTACACCTCTTCCAGGTCACGGATGGCGTCCCAGCAGTTGTGGCAGGGGGCCACGACCAGTTTGCACCCCGTTTCCAGGATCTGGTCCCGTTTCATCTTCAACCCGATATTACGTTCCGGGCGATAGCGTCCGATACCGTTCATGCCGCCACCCCCGCCGCAGCAAAAATTGTGCTCCTTGCAGGGTTTCATCTCGCGAAAGTCTTCGGCGATGTAGCTCATGATTTCGCGGGCGGCATCTTTCAGGCCCGCATTGCGGATGTAATTGCAGGAGTCCTGATAAGTTACCGGCTCCTTGATCTTCTTCGCTGGGTCGATTTTAATTTTTCCTTCCCGCAGGGCTTCCGCCACCCACTCCACATAGTGGAAACTGGGCACAGGTGTCTGACCGGACTTGATGCCGGCCCAGTAGGGCCCCTCGAGCACCGTGGCCCGGTAGGCGTGGCCGCACTCGGTGACCACCATGCGCTTGGGATTGAGCCGGTGCATGGCGTCGTAGACAGTTTCCACCTGCATTTTGCAGGCTTCCCAGTCGCCGGCGAACATGGCCAGGCTGGTTTCCTCCCAGCCTTCGGACGGAACCGTCCAGTTTTCACCGGCTACATGAAATAGAATGGCGGCCTCGGCCAGGTCTTCCGGGTAATGTTTGGGTTCCCGGGCATTCACCGTGTACATGATGTCCGCGTCCTGAATATCAACTGGAATCTCAAGGCCCGGATAGTCATCCTCGTACTCTTCGGCCATCCACTCGCAGGTTTCGACCCAGTCTTCGGTGGTCACGTCCATCTGGGCGCGGTAGATGCGGTGCATGCCGGCCCCGATCTTGAGCTCCCAGGGCACGAACCCCTGACCATACAAAAGACCGCGCAGGTAACTGAACATAATCCCCATGTCGATCCCGAAGGGACAGTATGTCCCGCAGCGGTTACAGCAGGAGCATTTCGACCAGGCCGTGTCCATGCACATGCGCATGAACTCGTTGCTGACCTTGCCCTGACGCTTGACGATTTCCCCCAGGGTGCTCTGGATCTTGTACGAGGGCACTTGTTTGGGGTCTTTACCGTTCACGGTGTAGAGGTAGCAGCTGTCCGCGCACATCCCGCAATGGGCGCAGATTTCCAGCCAGGTCTTCATCCGGGATTTGAACGTATTTTTAAGGGCGGTCTGGATCTTGGCGTGATCGATGTCGAGATGTTTCATCTCCTCGTAGTAGACCTTGCCGCTCTTGTCGTTCAACAGCGCCTGGAGTTCCTCTTTGGTATTTACCGTCTTCTTGTTACAAAGTGTGCCTTCACCCATTTGATTCGTTCCCACTTGTTATAGTTGTTAACGCAGGCGCGCACCAATCAAAGGCTGGCGGCGCATACACATAGGTTACCATACCATTCCGCGGCCCTTCATGCCACCGCGCTTGATGCCGAAGTCCATCCCCAGCTGGGCCCGGGACATGAAAAACAGGACGAAATGGGACAGCTTGGTAAACGGAATGGCTATCAAAAAGACCTCGCCGCTCAAAATGTGCGTGATCAACCAGAAATCGTAATTGCCGACGTGGTGATAGGCCAAAAGACCGGTTACAAAGGGCGCCACGGCAATGGCCAGCACCAGCAGGTCATACCCGGTCGTCAGGATCCTGACCTCCGGCAGGGCAAAACGCCGCAGAAGGATAAGCAAGGCCGCCAGCAGCATCAAAATGGTCATGATATCGGTGACCGGTTCCGGCAGGGTCGGCAGGCTGAATCCCCAGCGTTCTTTCAAAAGCAGATTGTGCGCCAGCAAAAACACCGGTGTCACCAGCAGGCCGATATGAAAGACGAATACCATGACGGTAAAGGCGGCATTCTGTCGCCAGCCGTAAGTGCCAAACGGAATCAACCAGGCGACGATGGAGCGGATGGCGCCCTTAGCCCCGGCGGCCGGAAAGTCCCGGTAGGCCACCCGATCGAGATTCCAGGCGAGGCCTTTGATGTAGAGCACCGCCCTGACGATTACACCGATGAAAAAGATTAGAAACGCAATCCATGCCAACGGCCCGGTTACAAATTCGTACATTTTATTCTCCTTACATCCACAAGATGCTGCCGTGATAAAAAATCTTTATTGTCGAGCCCGTATCAGTCGTCGTCGCGATTGGTCAGAAACCCCCAGAATCCGACCACGGCAACCAACCAGAGTCCCATCAGCACGTAGACCACGGCTTTGGTGTGCACCATAAAATCCTGCAGGGTAAAAAATACCTGTTCCATGGGTTGTATCCTTTTAAGTAATAATCAATGTTCTTCTTTATACTCCGGGTGCTCGTAAAGCACCGGCATGTTATTCACGATAAACCGATAGGCGAGAATACCCACCGTCACGATGAAAACAGAAGTCACGATTTCCCAGAAGTGGGGAAAATAACGGTCGGCCGCCGGCAGATGGTAGTTGAAAGCAATGACCGAAACGTTCAGCCGGTTGACGATGATGCCCAGTACGGTCCAGGCAGCCGTGTAGCGGATCAGCTTCAAGTTGCCGTCGCGGACCCCCATGGTAAAAAGAAAACAGGGCAACGCCACGAACCCGACCAGTTCCACCAGGTACCACGCACCCCAACCGGTGGCCAGGTGGTGCCAGTTGTTGTCAGCGGCGATCCCAATCACCTTGATGGCAAAGTAACCGGCCAGGACGATCGAAGCGGCCTTGCCGAAGCCCATGGTCAAGCCGTCGCTTTCGCCCAGATGGGTTTCGTCCATTTTGTGGTGAAAGTACTTGTGGGCCAGGGTGCTCTCGAACAGGACCATGGAAAGTCCGGCAATCACGCTGGAAACAAAGAAATAGACCGGAATGTACTGAGAGTACCATAGCGGGTGTAGTTTAGCCGGCGCGATGAGGTACAGCGCCCCTAAAGAGGACTGGTGCAGCGTACTGAGCACAACGCCAAATATCGTCAGGACCATGGTGATCTTCACCAGGATGTCCCGCAGTTTCCGGATTCCCAACCACTCCAGGGCGGCCGGGCAGAACTCCAGAAACAATACATTGAGGTACAGGGCCACACACAAACCTACTTCGAACAGCAGCGAAGAGGTTCCCTGCTGGACGACAAAAGGATAGGCCAGCACCAGTCGGAAAGGCCGACCCACGTCATACAAAAGCGCCAGGAAAACCAGCGCATAGCCGAGAAAACCGGTCAGGATGGCCGGCCTGACGGCCGAGTGGAACCGTTTCATGCCGAAGATGTAGCAAGCGGCCGAGGTCACGTAACCCCCCGCGGCCAGGGCGACACCACAGAGCAGGTCGAACCCGATCCAGATTCCCCAGGGGTTGTAATCCGACAGGTTGGTCACCGCCCCGAGACCACCGGTAAACCGCATGATGGTAGCGATCAGGCCGAAAATCACGATGATTCCGGCAATGACATTGAACGTCGTCAGATATGATTTGCTGTCAGTAGCAGCGTGATCAGACATCAGGATTCCTCCTCCTCATCTTGTGCCCCGGCGTCGGGTTCGTCACCTGCGGACGCAGCTTTTTCTTCCCAGGCTTTCTCGGCCTCTGCGACCGCCTTTTTGACTTCTTTTTCTACGGCGGTCTCCTTGTCTTTTTCAGCTTTTTCCATTGCAGCGGCCAGTTTTTCAGCGGCTTCGCCGTTCGCCTGCTCAATGGCGGCGGCGACCGCATCCTGCAGCTCTTCGGCCGCAACTTTTTCCTTCCGCTTACTCATGGCCCACACCCCGGTAAGAAAAACCGGCCACAAGCCGACCACCATGGGGACCGCTCCCAGGGCCCCCTTGGTGAGTTGCGGGGCCGAGGTAACGCCCAGGTCCTCCCGGAGCCCAAGCTGCGCGAACGGCACGCCGGACAGGTAGAGCCAGCTGGTACCGCCCATTTCGTACTCGCCGTAAATATGGTCCACATAGCGTTCCGGGTGTTTGCGGATACGCTCCCGCGCTATCCGGATAAGGTCCTTGCGGTCACCGAAAACCAGGGCCTCCGTGGGGCAGCCTTCCACACAGCCGGGCAATTTGCCCTTCTGCAGCCGGGGGTGACACAAGGTGCACTTCTGCACCACCGGCGTGGTGGCATTGTCGTATTCATAGGCTGGAATCTCGAACGGACAGGCAATCATACAGTACCGGCAGCCGACGCAGACGCTCGGGTCATAAACAACCGCCCCGGAGGGTTCCTTTGTGAAAGCCTCCACAAAACAGGCCGAGGCACAGGCCGGCTCCAGGCAGTGGTTGCACTGGTTCTTGCGAAATACCGGCATGGTCGCTTCCCCGCCGACTGCGTACTTGTTGACAATGGTATATGCCTTGGCATCCGTGCGGCGCCTGTTTTCAAGTACGGCCAGGTCTTTGAACGGCTTTTCCGGTTCCGGCAGGTTGTTGACTTCATTGCAGGCGGCTTCACAGACCCGGCAGCCGATGCACAACGTCGCGTCATGCAAAACGCCGCCGCTACCCGGGTAGCCGGCGAAATGCTTGCCGGCGGCTTCGGCGCGACGTCCCACGGTGGTGGCCAGTCCGGCTGCGCCGATCCATCCTAAAAACTTTCTTCTTGATATGGACATTTAAAGCAC
>Ga0126329_10000066_pt1 | contig 47077 bp, 38 predicted proteins | sample InaspJWI85metaG_FD_104915 | JGI IMG/M metagenome (GOLD analysis project Ga0126329, IMG submission 104915) | Marine gutless worms symbiont microbial communities from Oahu, Hawaii - Inanidrilus sp. 2 OAHU.JWI-85 metaG | ecosystem: Host-associated > Annelida > Digestive system > Unclassified...
CGGCGTGGACCACCAGGTTATGCCCCAACGGCAGGGCGATCAGGGCCACGAGCAGCTCTTCCCGAGCTTTGGCCCGAGCGGAGGGTATGTTTATGATTTTATTTCCTTTTCCCCTGGCCAGGGTGGGTAGGTTATTCAGGGCGTAGACCAGCATGCGCCCTTCGTTGGTGATGGCGACCAGCAGGTCGGTTTCCGGGTCGGCCACATAGACCGGCGGCAGGGGATGCGCGTTTTTCGGCAGGGTCAACACAGCCTTGCCGCTGCGGTTTTTGGTGAAGAGGTCGGAGAGCTTGGCCACAAAGCCGTAGCCGGCATCGCTGGCCAGCAGAATCGGCCGATCCGGATCGCCGGAAAGCACAGACGTGAACCAGGCCCCGGATGGCAGGTTGACCCGGCCGCTCAAGGGTTCGCCCTGACCGCGGGCCGACGGCAGGGTGTGGGCGGCTACGGCATAGCTGCGTCCAGTTGAGTCGAGAAACACGGCCAGCTGATTGCTGCGGCTGTGCGCGTCGGCCAGGTAGCTGTCACCGGATTTATAGTTTAGGCTGACGGGGTCGATTTCATGCCCTTTCGCCGCCCGGACCCAGCCTTTTTTGGACAGGACCACAGTAACCGGTTCAACCGGTACGAGGTCGGCCTGCGTCATGGCCTGGGCTTCTCCCCGAGCCACAATGGGGGCGCGGCGGTCGTCACCGTAGGTTTGCGCATCGGCTTCAATTTCCTTCCGGATAAGGGTTTTCATGCGCTGGTTCGAGTTGAGGGTCTTTTCAAGGTAATCGCGCTCCTCAGCCAGGATTTCCTGTTCGCTGCGAATCTTCATCTCCTCGAGTTTGGCCAGGTAGCGCAATTTAAGTTCCAGGATAGCTTCCGCCTGAATACCGGTCAGTTTGAAGCGTTTCATCAAGACTGGTTTGGGCTTGTCCTCGCTGCGGATAATGGCAATGACTTCGTCAATGTTCAGGTAGGCGACCAGCAGGCCTTCCAGCACATGCAGGCGATCGGTTACCTTGTCCATGCGAAATTGGAGGCGCCGACGCACGGTCTCTTTACGGTATTTCAACCACTCAACGAGCAGGGACCGCAGATCCTTGACCTGGGGGCGGCCATTGATGCCGATCAGGTTCATGTTGACCCGGTATGTTTTTTCCAGATCGGTCGTGGCAAACAAGTGGTTCATCAGAGCTTCTACATCCACCCGGTTGGAACGCGGGACGATCACCAGGCGGGTAGGGTCTTCGTGGTCCGACTCGTCGCGCAGATCCACTACCATGGGCAGTTTTTTGGCCTGCATCTGGCCGGCAATCTGCTCAAGGACTTTGGCCCCGGAGACCTGGTGCGGCAGGGCGGTGATGACGATGTCGCCGTTTTCCCGTTCGTAGACCGCCCGCATGCGGATCGAACCCGTGCCCGTCGTGTACATTGTCGCCAGGTCCTCGGACGGTGTGATGATTTCCGCTTCCGTGGGATAATCCGGCCCCGGGATGTGCGCGCACAGCTCCGCAACGTCGGCTTTGGGGTGCTGCAGCAGATGGATACAGGCCGCGGCGACTTCCTTGAGATTGTGAGGTGGGATGTCCGTGGCCATGCCGACCGCGATGCCGGTGGTCCCATTGAGCAGCACATTGGGCAGGCGGGCCGGCAAGGTCGCCGGTTCGTCCAGAGTGCCGTCGAAGTTGGGTATCCAGTCCACTGTGCCCTGGCCGATCTCGGACAATAGAACCTCGGCGTAGGGCGCCAGTTTTGACTCCGTATAACGCATGGCGGCAAATGATTTGGGGTCATCCGGCGACCCCCAGTTGCCCTGGCCGTCCAGGAGGGGATAGCGATAGGAAAAGGGCTGAGCCATGAGGACCATGGCTTCATAGCAGGCCGTGTCGCCATGGGGATGGAATTTACCCAGTACATCTCCGACGGTCCGCGCGGATTTTTTATACTTGGCCGTGGCTTTCAGGCCCAGCTCGGACATGGCATATACAATCCGGCGCTGGACCGGTTTTAGACCGTCGCCGATGTGGGGCAGGGCGCGATCCAGAATCACGTACATGGCGTATTCCCGGTAAGCCCTTTCCGTAAAAGCCTCCATGGGAAGCTGTTCGATACCGTCGGATGCAAAGGTCGTGGGTTGGGACATGGTATTTTCTTCCTGGTACTTCCCCGGTACTGCCGAAGAAGATGGTTTGGGTGTCTAGTTGCTTAAAGGCAATAAGGGTCCAAAGGTTCGAGGGTTCGAGGGTCCAAGGGTTCAAGGGGCCAACGGGTCAAGGGTTTTAAATGCTGTAAGCAAACTCATATTTTAAGACTAAATCTGCAACCAGAACCGTTGAGCGCCACGCTCTGATTGGTTTTCACTCGAACCCGCGACCTCTTCTATTTAATGCTCCCGCTGCGTTCCAGCCAGGTCCTGCGGTCGGCAGCACGCTTTTTGGCCAGCAGCATATCCATGGTGCCCAGGGTGTTGACCTCTTCCTTCAGGGTCAGTCGCACCAGGCGGCGGGTGTCCGGAGCCATGGTGGTTTCGCGCAACTGGATGGGGTTCATCTCACCGAGGCCTTTGAAACGCTGGACGTTAATCTTCGCGCGTGGTTTTGCGGCCTTGATTCTATCAAGGGTAGCGAGTTTTTCCTCCTCATCCAGGGCGTAGTAGACATCTTTGCCGGCATCGATGCGGTAGAGCGGCGGCATGGCCACATAGATATGGCCGTTTTCCACCAGGGGCCAGAAATGCCGTACAAACAGGGCGCACAACAGGGTGGCGATGTGCAGCCCGTCCGAATCCGCGTCTGCCAGGATGCAGATGCGTCCATAGCGCAGTCCCCTGATGTCCGCCGAACCAGGATCAACACCAATGGCGACGGATATGTCGTGAATCTCTTTTGAACCGAGAATGGTGCCGGAATCGGCTTCCCAGGTATTGAGGATTTTACCCCGCAGGGGCATCACCGCCTGGAACTGCCGGTCCCGGGCCTGCTTGGCGGACCCCCCGGCGCTGTCGCCCTCGACCAGGAACAGCTCGGCCTCCAAAGGGTCCTGGCCCACACAATCGGCCAGCTTGCCGGGCAGGGCCGGACCGCTGGTTACCTTTTTGCGGGCCACTTTTTTGATCTTGCGCAATCGGCGCTGGGCGTTTTTGATCGCGAGTTCGGCCAGTTGTTCGCCGGCATCGGTGTGCTGGTTGAGCCACAGGCTGAAAGCGTCCTTGACCACCCCGGAAACAAACGTGGCGCACTGTCGGGAGGAGAGCCGCTCCTTGGTCTGCCCGGAGAACTGGGGGTCCTGCATTTTAGCCGACAGGATATAGGTGCAGCGATCCCAGATGTCATCCGGGGTCAGTTTCACACCCCGCGGTATGAGTTTCCGGAACTCGCAGAACTCACGAATCGAGGCCAGCAGACCACTGCGGAAACCGTTGACGTGGGTGCCGCCCTGGGAGGTCGGAATCAGGTTGACATAGCTCTCGCAGACCGTGTCACCAGCTTCCGGAAGCCAAGTGACCGCCCAACTGACCGTCTCCCCGGTGCCTTCAAAATGACCGACAAAAGACGGGTCCGGCAGGATGACGGTATCTGGATAATTACCCTGCAGGTATTCACTGAGACCATCTTCGTAGTACCATTTCTGGGTTTCCCCCGATTTGGCGTCGCTAAACGTAATGGTGAGCCCCGGGCAGAGCACCGCCTTGGCGCGGAGCACGTGCTTGAGGCGCGGGATGGAAAAGCGGGCAGAATCGAAATATTTGGGATCCGGCCAGAAATGGATAGTGGTGCCGGTATTGCGCCTGCCGACCGTGCCCACCACTTCCAGGATCTGGAAGATCTCGCCGTTTTCAAATCCAATGGCGTACTTCTTACCGTCCCGCCTGACTTCGACATCCAGGCGGTTCGACAATGCGTTGACCACGGACACGCCGACCCCGTGCAGTCCCCCGGAAAACTGGTAGTTCTTATCGGAGAACTTGGCGCCGGCGTGCAGCTTGGTCATGATTAACTCCACGCCGGTTATCCCTTCTCCCGGGTGAATGTCCACGGGCATGCCGCGCCCATTATCGGTGACTTTCAGGGAGTGATCCGGCAATAGGGTGACATCGATGCGGTTGGCAAAGCCGGCAATGGCTTCATCGACGCTGTTGTCGATGACCTCCTGGCCAAGATGATTGGGCCGCAGGGTATCGGTGTACATCCCCGGCCGGCGTTTTACCGGCTCGAGGCCGTTGAGGACCTCGATCGATTCGGCGGTATAGTTGTTTGCGATCATTGCAGCGCTCGAAAGTGATTTGGCAGTAGAAACCGGTTGATTTATATGGCAAACTCACCGGATACACATCAGGTTGTAGTCATTAATCCTTTTGTCTACCACATATTGCATAACAAGATCAAATGGTTTGGCAGGCGTTTACGAGAAACTACGTCAGCCAATGGCCTTTTTAAGGCGAATGGGATATATCCTCCCCGCGCGGTGGCGAAGTCTGCCCCGGCCGCAGAGGAATGCATGTAAGATGATACTGTTAATAAATCCACCGGTCTCAAAACCCAGTGAACCACCGGCCGGGCTTGCCCGCCTGGCCGGGGCAGTGCGACACAGCGGTTTGGATTGCCGGGTAATTGATGCCAATATCGGCGGACTGCAATATCTACTGAATCGATCTATTGAAGGGGATGATACGTGGACGCGGCGCGCAATGAAACATCGGGACCGGCACATTCGTTTTTTACATGCTCCAGCCGCCTATGATTCTTTGGATCGGTACAAAAGGGCTGTGGCGGACTTAGGCCGCGTCCTGGAAAAAGCGGTGCCGGATGAACGTGTGCGCGTGGGCCTGGCCAATTACCAGGATCATGAACTTTCACCGATGCGCAGTCGGGACCTGCTGCAAGTCGCCGCTTCTCCGGAAAACAATCCGTTTTACCCCTACTATCGGGAAAATATTTTACCGGCTGCCCTGGATCCCGCCGTGAAGGCCGTCGGTATCTCTCTGGGCTTTCTCTCCCAGGCCCTGTGTGGATTCGCCCTGATCGGTCTTTTGAAGAAAACACGGCCGGACCTGACCATTCTCCTGGGCGGAGGCCTGATTACCTCCTGGATACGCCGGCCGGACTGGCAAAACCCTTTTGCAGACCTGGTGGACCACCTGGTCGCGGGCCCCGGTGAACGCACCTTGCTGAAACTATTGGGCCGGGAATATCTGCCAGGCAACGATCTGCCCGATTATCGTGATCTTGAAGAAAACCGGTACTTCAGCCCGGGGTTTATCCTGCCCTATAGCGCCTCCAGCGGCTGCTACTGGCACCGCTGTTCGTTTTGCCCAGAGCGCGCCGAGCAGAATCCCTGGGAGCCCCTACCGGTTGTGCAGGCAGTGTCCGAGTTGAAAAAGCTGGTGGTTCTGCACAAACCGGTTTTGGTGCACCTGCTGGACAACGCGCTGCAGCCGGCCCTCTTGAAAGCCTTGTCGGAAAAGCCAATCGGCGCGCCGTGGTATGGCTTTACCCGGTTTACCCGCCAGTTGGAAGATCCGGTGTTCTGCCGCCGGCTCAAGGACAGCGGCTGCCGGATGCTGAAACTCGGTCTGGAATCAGGCGATCAGTCTGTTTTGAACGCACTTGAGAAGGGAACCGGCCTGGCCGCGGCTGCCAAGATTCTTGCCAACCTCAAGCAGGCTGGAATAGCCACCTACGTTTATCTCCTGTTTGGGACCCCGGCCGAAAACGAGCGGGCCGCTGAAGAGACCCTGGCGTTCATTGCCGGTCACAGCGAAAACATAGGTTTTTTAAACCTGGCCATCTTCAACCTGCCCCTAAACAGTCCCGATACCGAAGGCATTGCGACCCGGGATTTTTATACCGGTGATTTGAGTTTCTATCAGGACTTCAAACACCCCCAAGGATGGGATCGGGCGCGGGTACGCGGGTTTCTTGAAAAGAGATTTAAAAAACACCCGCGGATTGCGCCGATTGTAAAGCGGGACCCACCGGTATTCACCTCGAACCATGCCCCGTTTTTTACAAGACTGTCAGGCTGAAGGTCTAAGGCATATGGTAGAAGGTAGAAGGTCAGCCTGTCGGATCGGGGGTGGCCGCATATTCCCCGATAGACTCTATGGCATCCCGGGCGGCTTCGCGCAGTTCCTCGTTGGCGACGTTGGCCACAACGCTCTCCAGGAATGGAACCTCGGTGGGGCCGCCAGTTTCGCCGATGACGTGCAGGATATCCCCCTGCACGGTTTCGTTCACCTCTGCAAACCGCTTTTCAAGGGCGGGGATCATGGTGCCGGCCAGGGGGCGGTCTTCCCAGGCAATTTCTTCAGCGGCTACCATGGCTCCCAGGCGGATGGACCAGAGGTCGTGGGTAATCAAATCGATCAGTGCCGGGAACACGGTTTTAGCTTTGATCATCATCTGGGCCAGGTCGGACGCACGACCGTCATCGATAAAACTGCGCAGGGTCAGGGGACCCAGTTTGACCGGGTCGCGGTTAATGATCGTGTCCATTAATTCGGTCATGTCGACGGATCCCGTCCAGCGGAAATCAGTGTCGAGTATTACCGTGGGAACCGCTTTGATCTGATCCCCGTCCGCCATGTCCGTGAAAAGGGTGCCGTCGATAATGGAGATGGAAACATTGTCGTTTGCGTGGACGAGCGGCAACAACTGCGCGACGGTTTGGGGGCAGTGGGGACACTGGGGGGCGATGTACACCTGGAGGTGGGCCGGTATTGCCAGTGCCTCCAGGGGGTTCTGCCCGTCTGGGGCCGAGCCGGCCGGCTCACTGTGGCCGGCCAGGGCGTCCAGGAACGGATTGAGTTCAGGGCCCAGGGGGACGGCCTGGTATTTAAGGCGGCCGCCCACCAGGATGGCGGGCTGTTCGGCATCCGAGTCCGGAGTCCTTTTCTTGATTTTTATCCCGGTGTCGAGTTCGGCGAGTTGCTCGCAAAATGTCGACAGGCTTTCGGCCTGCGGGCTTTTATCCGTAATAAGTTCCAGTTCGATAACTGAGCTGTGATCCGCCAGCCAGGCTCCAATCTGTTTCCGGTCATTGGGGGTCATTCAATCCGCTCCTTTTCAAAAGTTTTGTCGCTCTGAGCGTAGCGAAGAGTCCCATGCAAAACAAGGTTATGTTTACTTGTGGGGATTCTTCGTCGTTTTACTCCTCAGAATGATGGATGCTTGGAGCAGTTTCTGCTTATTCCGAAAGACGGTCCCAGAAAGCGGCCCCCTCGGATTGCCGGCGATCCGGTCCGCTGCCGGATTGCGGCGGCGACGGCCTTTTGCCGCTCAGCCGGGCTACGCGCTCCTCGATGGGTGGATGGGTTGAAAAGAGGCTGGTCAGTTTCTGAGCGGAAAGGGGATTGACGATGAACATGTGGGCCGTGGAGGGGTTGGCATCCATGACCCGACTACGGCTGTAGGCTCCCAATTTTTCCAGGGCACGGGCCAGTCCGTCCGGGCGGCCGGCAATGGCGGCGCCGGTACTGTCGGCCAGGTATTCGCGCGAGCGGGAGATGGCCATCTGGATCAGCATGGCTGCCATGGGCGCGATGATGGACATGGCAATCACCCCGAAAATCCCCATGCCGCCTTCATCGTCATTCGAGCGCATGCCACCGAAGATGGCCCCCCAGCGGGCCATGCTGGCCAGCATCATAATCGCGCCGGCCATGGTCGCCGCAATGGTGCCGATCAGGATGTCCCGGTTTTTTACATGGGCCAGTTCATGGGCGAGGACACCTTCGATTTCATCGCGGTCCATGAGGTTCATCAGGCCCCGGGTGACGGCCACGGCGGCGTTGTCCGGGTTGCGGCCGGTGGCAAAGGCATTGGGCTGGTCCTGGGGAATAACATAGACCTTGGGCATGGGCAGGCCGGCGCGGCGGGCCAGAACCCGGACGGTTTCATAGAGCTCCGGTGCTTCTCCCGCCGTGATCGGCTGGGCCCGGTACATTTTGAGGACCAGTTTGTCCGAATACCAGTAGCTGAAAAAGTTCATGCCACCGGCGAAAATCAGGGCGATAAACATGCCCTGCCGACCCCCGAGCACCTGGCCGATGATCAAAATGAAAGCTGTCATCACCGCCAGTAAAACAGCCGTGCGAAATTGATTTCCCATTGGTTTTAGATTCCTTTTGGTTGAGTTATCCGACTCATTGCACTTCCACTTATTACCGGACCAATATAGTGCCGCTGATTTAAAAATCAAGACAAATGGGGTCTGACGGTGCTTGACGGGACCCGGCCGGGTTGCATATACTTCAGGTGCTTTAAGTACGTGCTTTTAGCCAATTCATTACAAAAGGATGAACCATGACGATTACACCGCTGACTGCCATCACCCCGGTGGACGGAAGATACCGGCGGGCTACCCAGGCCCTGGCCGACTATTTTTCCGAAAGCGCTTTGATTAAATACCGGGTCAAAGTCGAGATAGAGTACTTCATTGCGCTCTGCCAGGTGCCGCTTCCGCAGCTGGAGGCTTTTGAGCCGGCTAAATTCGAACAACTCCGCAACGTTTACCGGAACTTTTCGGAGGCCGACGCTCAGAAGGTCAAAGATACCGAGAAGGTGACCAATCATGACGTCAAGGCCGTGGAGTATTTCGTTAAAGAGCAGTTCGACGCCCTGGGATTGTCCCAATTCAAGGAATTCATCCATTTCGGCCTGACATCCCAGGACATCAACAACACCGCGGTGCCTTGCTCGCTTAAAGATGCCTGGCACCAGGTAATAGGGCCCGGCCTCGACGAAGTGATCGATTCCCTGGCGGATAAAGCCCGGGAATGGAAAACCGTGCCCATGCTGGCCCGGACCCACGGTCAGCCGGCATCCCCCACCAGCCTGGGAAAAGAGCTTTATGTATTTGTCGAACGGCTGCGCGGACAGGTCCAGCAGCTTAAGCAGGTTCCCTATGCCGCCAAGTTCGGCGGCGCTACCGGCAACTTCAATGCCCACCATGTGGCCTATCCGCACATCGACTGGATTGCTTTCGGCGACCGGCTGGTCAATGACATCCTGGGTTTGGAGCGTACCCGGGTGACAACCCAGATCGAACCGTATGATAATCTGGCTGCGTTCTGCCACGCCCTGATGCGGATCAATACCGTCTTGATCGACCTGGACCGGGATATCTGGACCTATATCTCCATGAACTATTTCAAGCAGAAGATTAAAAAGGGGGAGATCGGCTCCTCGGCCATGCCCCACAAAGTCAACCCCATCGACTTCGAAAATTCGGAAGGCAACCTCGGGGTGGCCAATGCCATCCTTGGCCATCTGGCCGAAAAACTGCCGATATCGCGGCTGCAGCGGGATCTGACCGATTCTACGGTAACCCGCAATATCGGCGTGCCCTTGGGCCATACCCTCATTTCCCTCAAGTCGCTGCTGCGGGGCCTGGATAAATTAATTATCAATGAAGCCGCCCTGCAGGCGGACCTGGAAGACAACTGGGCCGTGGTGGCCGAGGCGCTGCAGACCATCCTGAGACGGGAGGGGTATCCCAAGCCTTATGAAGCCTTGTTGGACCTGACCCGAACCAACGCTGCCATTGGGCCGGAAACCATCCGGACCTTTATCGACGGGTTGGATGTGTCCGACGAGATCAAAGACGAGCTGAAGAAAATCACGCCGGCCAATTACACCGGCGTCTATGCTTTTTAAGGGCCGATCAACACTATTCCTAGCTACTATAAGTACCAAAAGCCTTGAATAACTATCCCGGGGATCTGACCCCGGCTCTAGACAACACCTAAGTATACTCCCTTAGTCAGGGCAAGGCGAGGGTTATGGAATCCCAAGATCACACCTGGAAACCTCTGCAGGCGGAAAAGTTGCATGAAATTGCCCGCCTGTTCGGTGAGCTGTTTCCCGTCGCCCGTTGCGGGACCCTGGCGGCTGACATCACCGCCTACTGGGTGGATATGCTACGGGCTGTCTGGCAGGGCAAAGCGGCGCCGATCCGAGAAAGGGATAAACGCTATACACCCCGCGACCCACTGGTGCGGATACAGCAAAAGACAGTTGTGATCACCTATGCCGACAGTGTGTGGGCCCGCGGAGAGGCTTCCCTGGATACCTTGGATGCCTTTTTAAAATCCCATTTTCCCGCCCTCGGCGGCATGCATATGTTGCCGGCCTGCCAGGTGTCCGCGAAACGTTTCAACGACGGCTATTTTTCCCAGGTGGTGCGCCATACCATTCACCCAACTTTCGGCACCAATGCGAAATTTGCCGATATGATGGCCGACTACTATTCCATGGCGGATTTCGTCCTCAATCATGTGGATATCGAAAACCCCGAATTTCAAGCTTACCTGGATGGAAATGACGAACGGGGCGAATGCTTCTACGTCTTCTCTGAACCAGAGTACCAGCGCAGGCGCGTCCGTGGTGATTTCGACCGAATTTTCCGGCCCCGCCCCTTTCCCTTGTTCTCGATTTACCGGCGCAGGCCGACCGACGACGCGTATGCCGAAATGGGGTGGTCGGAAAAAATAAAACATCTGACGGCTTTGACCGGGGAGCGGCTGCCGGCGCCGGTGGCCGGTCTGCTGGTGGTTTTCAACCTGCTCAAAAACGACCAGATGTTGCTGGACGAGGAATACCGCCATGTCACAAGTATGCGCGCGTATCTGCAGGCGCAGGGTACCGTCGATTTGGATTCCATCTTTGTAGTGTCTGAAACCCAGGAAACCAACCATGTACCGTATGTACTGGCGGACCGCATTCAAACGCCTCGGGACTTGCTGGAAATCATCGGATTCGAAGCGGGGGAAGCCAACGAACTTGCCGACCTGTTCGTCCGACACGTCAATGCCATCTTCGGCGAAGAGATACGGGCTCTGACCACCTTCAGCCATGTGCAGGTGGACCTGAATACCGGTACCCTGCAGGGCCTTAAAATGCTGGCTGACGATTTCGCCTGGTACCTGGGGCTGGACTTGGATATGCTGCGCCTGGATGCCGCCAATTTTGCTTTCAAACGCTGGAAGACGACCTGCTTCGGCTTGCCGGAAGTAAAAGACTTGATGCAGATTCTCTATCTCTCCATGGATTGTGTCGCCCCCCGCATGGTGGCCAATCTGGAGGTCAATGATCAACTTTCGGCTGTTTTGGAACAGATGGCCGACAAGCAGGCGCCACCGCCGATGATGTATGATTTTCACCTGGCCGGCATGCTACCGGCGGCCTTTATCACTGGGAATGCCGGGCTTTTTAAACGGATTTTTACCAAGATTGGGAGCTACACGCTTGATCCGAATTGTATCCGTTTCAGTTTGGCCGAGAGCCACGATGGTAAATCGGTGCGTGGCAGCCTGGACCTGCTCACCCTTGCGGAACGGCAGGCCGTGGCTGATACGGTCGTGCGCAACGGCGGCCTGATCAAGTATAAGGGGGTTCCCCGGTGGGAATATCCGGAAACTGAATTCAGGGAGGTCTGCCGGGAATCCGGCCTGGATTTCGATAAGGCCGGGCTACAGATTTTCAAACCCGCCAAAGCCCAGGAGCGTGTGCGCGTGTTGGCGGATCATATCCGCGATACGGGAGCACTTGCTGCTGCGCTGGGAATTCCCGCGGATCGATTCGTCTCCGATGGGGCCCTCAAATTTTTCAGCACCAAACTTATGGAAGGTCGCGAACCCTATGAGTTGTGTGTGGCCACCCGCGATTGCCTGCCGCCATTGGGTGACCGGCAGTTGGTTGCCGCCCGCTTCCTGGCATTCTACACGCTGGCATTCGCCCTCATGGGACGCAATGTCAAATCAATCTATTTCAACGATTTGATGGGACTTCCCAATGACTATGCGCGCATGCGCCGAACGGGCGAACTGCGGGACCTGAAGCGCACCAAATCGGAATTGCCTACCCTGGAGCAGAACCTGGCGAATCCGGACACCGTCGAGCATTCAATTGCCCGGGGGTTGAACAACCTGATTGCCTTGGTCGATGCCGATCCCGCCCTGAATCCCCGCGGCCGGGAAGCAGCGGTTCCTCGCGGTGATGATCTGTCAGCCGAGGTGGCCGTTATTCACTGCCGGGCGGATGCCCACACCCTGGTGGTCGTCAACCTCGCTGGGGGTCAAAAAGCGGTGCGGATTGATCCTGATGAAATTGGCTTTCCGCTACAAAGCAACCTTTACGACAATATCAAGCACCGCTCGATTCCGTTGGAAAAAGGCGGACACCTGGGGCTGGTCCTGGCGCCCTTTGAATGCTACTGGCTCACCACCCGGAAAGTGGCGATCCCGTCGACGTTACTTCTTCCTTAACCTCTGCAGGGCAGATTGGTACGCTTCCGTTACTTTGATGAACTGATCTTGGTTGCCGCCCTGGTCGGGGTGCAGCTTGATGGCCATCTTGCGATAGTGGCGGGTGAGAACGGTTGGGTCCATCTTTTTCAGGTCCTCCACAGCCACGCCCAGAACCTGGGCAGCGGCTTGCAAACCCATGGCGGGTCCAGGCTGCTGGGGAAAACGAAAGCTGCGCCGGCTGCGCATGAAATCACGGATATAGGCCGCCATGAAATCTTCTTCCGGGAAGGGATTGTCGAAGTACATGACTACATACCGGGTGAGATAGCCGGGCAAGCTCGCATTCCGCACAAGACCCCGCCAGAAATCGCGATCGTCATCGAGCCGACACACCGCTTCTAAGAAATACGTGTCAAGCTTATTGCCTTCCATGGCCGCCGGGAATCCTTTTGCCAGGGGCGAGGTGAAATGGTGCTGCAAATCGAAGATAACGTAGGTGTATATTTTTAGCTCAGCGGGCTTAAGAATCCGCTCCGCCAAAAGAAAATACTGTTCGAGTTCATCTCTGGATTTATGGTCCAACACGCGAAAAAGTTTGCGGGGCAGACGGCCGACGGGACCCTGGTCGACATTACCGGTTTTTAAAAATAGAAGTCGTCTTTTATCAAACAGATGATGTCTAGCGAGCGTGGACCGGGAAGATACGCTCTTTTGGGTCCTGCCCCGTTGAGCGAAATGGCTGATGGTTTTCCGGATTTCAGGTTTGATGAAGTCTAGTAGCAGGTCGTCGAGGCGATCGTCGGCATCTCTCACGCCCTGCATTTGGAGGGCATCGATTAACTGCTCGGCAAAGTAGTAGGTCCGCCCGCCGGGATATTTGATGAATCTACCGGGATCTGCGCCAAGCTGGTATAACTCGCGGCTTTGCAGGTGCCCTTCGGCCAGGTAGGATTCCCTGAGGCTATAGGTATAAGCGCCTTTATGTTCTATTCGAGCCAGGTACAAGCACAACCCCCCTGATTATTTAGTATTTAGTACCGTTCCTCAAGACCAGGGCCACCATAACTTCCAGTCGGGAATCCCCAGCGTTAACCGGTCTGAATGTCGTCCGGAAACGATAGCTGCAAATGATCCGCAGACCAAATGTTCTGCATACTTGAATCAATCGGAATCGTGCCGTAGCAACTATTCTTCAGTCTTTTTTACCAATATAGTCACTTTTTCTCAAAGGCTATAAAAAAAAGGCCTTTTGAAGGGCCGCCCGAAGGATAGCCTCTGTAGGGGGATCTTTACTCCAAGCTTGCATGCTTGAAATATCCATCTATCACCATCTGGGGCTCGAGTTTGACGAGGGAAGCGTAAGCGCGGAGAAAATTCTTCAAATACAGTGCGGACGGTAGATTTTGATAATCATCGGCTTCTATCGCTTTGATGGTCGAGATGCTGATTCGGGTGGCATCGTAGATCTCTTCCAGCGACACGCCGATTTTCAGGCGCAGCTTCTTCAGGTCCTGGCCGCTGATCTCCGCCGCCGACGCGATATCCCGGGAGAGCTGGCTGATAGACGCATCACTGATCTTCTTCGAAATTTTTCTTTTCAGGTGGCTTTGGCCGGTTACCCCCTTGGTTTCAAATAGTGGCACCGGTTTGCGGGGTTGATTCGATACCCGTTTGGAAGGATCGAGCACGCCCGCCGCGATTAGCGACTGGTCGTAGGCTCGCGCTGAGCAGCGTCGGTCAGGGTTCGAAAAGCCGTTTCAAGTGTTTTGAGGATCGCCTGCCGCTCCTCTTCCGTAAAGAGCGAGTAGGTTGCCAGAGAGTCCGGCTCATAGATAGCCAAGGCGTCGGTATAGGCCTGCTTGAGTTCGAAGACAGAAGCATTGGCCGGTACCCTTAGCATCTCATAGTAGTTTAGATCATTGAAGTTATGCATGGCTTAGCGACCTACGGCCGGCATCTGTTGCGACACACCGAGACGAGTTCCTGGGTGATGCCTTTCAAATCCGTGGCAGTCTCGGTATATGGATATTTGTGGACGAAGAGCTTCTTCAGGTTGATACTGTCGTGAACCCGATCATCATAACCAATATTGCCCAAGAATTCAAAATCCGAGTAGAAATGGCGATTACAAACGATCCTGAGCTTTTCACCCAGGGCGGCATCGTTTGTCTTGCGGAACTGATTCAGAATCATGCTGAATTGAAGCCGCGCCAGTGTGTCGCGCAGCAATGCTTCCTTTTCCGGGTCGTAGCGCAGCACCCGATCGATGACATCCGGAGTGTTGAGTTCCCCCCGATGAGCCTGGTCCACGGAATCTTTTACCGCGGAATGGAAAGAGTGTTTCTTGATCAGCAGCTTGAGTTTGCGCAGATATACCGTGCGGATAAACCGGATCGTATTCTCCACCGAGGTCGGTTCGGGAGTGAACACCATGATACCCAGGTTGGAGGTGAGAAAAAAGTCCAGGGTATTGAAGCTTGTTCCCGCGCCAAGGTCCAACAGCACATAGTCGTAGGGCAGAGTTTGCAGAGCCTTAATAATTCTGACCTTTTGCTGGTAGTACAGGTTGGCAACTTCCATTGAACACTGGGCGGAACTGATTAGAAAGAGATTAGGGATTAGGGTTGGTACCGCGGTTTGCTCCAGGTCGCTGACGGTTTTGTCCATGAAACGGTGCAGGCCGTTATCCGGGGGCTTGACGCCTACCATGGTATGCAGATTGGAGCCCCCTAGGTCCAGATCCACCAGCACAACCCGTTTGCGCTGTTTTGCCAGGAGGGCACCTAGGCCGGCTGTTACGAAACTCTTTCCAGCTCCGCCCTTACCGCCTCCGATGGGAAGTATTTGGCTCATGCCTGTTTTGGTTGGCCTTTTTGAAAGGCTTTTGTTGGCCGGAGACAGTTTATAATACCTCGCGTATGGCTCCGGCAATTTCAGATTTTATAACCGGTTTCATGATCAACCGCCGGATTCCAATTTGCTTGGCCCGGTCCTCGTCAATCAGCTTACTGAAACCGGTGCAGAGTATAATTGGTATTTCAGGGCGGATCTTCATGAGCTCGCGGGCGAGCAGATCACCGGTGATCTTCGGCATGGTCATGTCAGTAATTATAAGGTCAAATGCCTGCGGTGTGCTTTCAAAAATTTCAAGTGCTTCCATAGGGTCCCGGACCGCTCTGACTCGGTATCCAAGACTCTTGAGCATCTGCTCCAGCATCCGGGCAATTTGGTCTTCATCATCGATCAGCAGAATACGTTCATCGCCCTTCTCAATCTTGACCGGAGCCCGCCCGTCGGTCTTAGCGTCTTTGTATATCCTGGGCAGATAGACATTGAAGGTAGTGCCGTTACCCGATTCGCTGTGGACCTGAATGTCGCCATCATAGCCTTTGATAATACCGTGGACGACGGCCAGCCCCATGCCGGTTCCTTCGCCGACTTTCTTGGTGGTAAAATAGGGTTCAAAAATTCTCTCCAAAACATCTTTGGACATGCCGTAACCGTTGTCGGCCACGGTCAGTTTTACGTAGGTCACCGGATCCTGGCTGCCCGGCAGGTCCTCCGAGGCGATCTGTATTTCTTCCAGCCCGACTGTCAGGGTTCCCCCGTGGTCCTGCATGGCATGGAATGCGTTGGTGCACAAGTTCATGACAACCTGCTGGATCTGGGTCGGATCGGCCAGCACGGGACCACAGCCCTCATCAATCCGCTGAACCACTTCAATGGTAGCCGGGAGGGTAGCCCGTAGTAGGTTCAGGGCCTCCTTTACAGACCCTTGAATTTTCAGTGGAATCCGTCCCTGGTGGTCTAAGCGGCTAAAGGTGAGAATCTGTTCCACCAGTTTGCGTGCCCGCTGGGCGGTGGTCAGGATTTCATTCAGGCTTTCACGAGCAGGAGATCCTTCTGAGACTTCCTCCAGGGCCATCTCCGTGTAGCCCAGAATCGGGTAGAGGATATTATTGAAATCGTGGGCCACGCCACCAGCCAGCGTACCGATGGCTTCCATTTTCTGAGAATGGCGAACCTGTTTTTCGAGCTTGGACTTCTCCTGTTCATAGTTGATCAGGGATTCCTTTATGCAGGCGAATGAGTCGGCGGTTTCCTGGATTTCCTTGTATAGGGAATTGACCTCTTTCATGCTGTCAAATTCATGATTCCGGATAGCGCGGGATTCATGCTCGAGATCGGCTATGGGCTTGATGATGCCGCGGGCCATGATGAGGGCAATGAACGTGGTCATGATTGATATCGCGATCGTAACGAAAATGTTGAACATCCGGTTGGCCTTGATTTCCCCCAGGTAGTCGTCTTCCGGTAGGTAGACGCCGATCAGCCAGGGCCACTGTCGATCGGAAAAGGGCGTAAACATAACGTTGTAGATCTTGCCCCCGTTTTCAAATTTGGCAAAAAGGGGATCGTCAATGACGAGCTGACCGTTCGCATCTTTTTCCCAATTCACGGCTTCAAACGCCTGCCTGCTGAGGGTATCGTCGATCTCATTTATCTTGACCAACCGGGTTTTACCGGGTGACAAGGCATTGGGGCGCGTTATTTTGGTTAAATCTGGGAAGGCCACCACATCCATGTTGCGGTTTAATAAAAAGGCCTTGCCGTTTTTACCGACCTGCAAGCGCCCAATGAAAGTCGACAGCTGGTCGATACGGATGTCGACTCCGACGATTCCTCGGAGGCGGTTATCGGCCTGATAAACCGGCCCGGCAATGGTAATCCCTGGTTTTTGAGAGGTAAAAAATACATAGGGATCGGTCCAGACGATGTTTGCAGACGTTTGGCTTTTTTATACCAGGGCCGGATCCGGGGATCATATCTATCGCTTGGATCCTTTTCGCGTTCGATCATTTTCAGATCGGCGTCCCGGTAGATCAAGTCAACTTGGCGAATCCCATCGGGGTGCCGGATGATCTTTGTTCGGAATCCGTCGGGTGTATGTACCCGGCTGCGCCGAACATCGAAAAAGTCTCCTTCAGGTGTTCCGAAATAAATGCCTGCAAAATGGGGGTAGATGGCCATCTGGTCAAAGAAGTACCGCTCCAGCGAATTGAACTTCTGGATGTCATTACTGACCACATTTGCGGATATGAGACGTTTGGTCAGGTGGGCGGCGCCCTGCGCCAGGGCCAGGTGGTTTTTGGACTGCTCCATGGCGAAGGCAGCGATATTTTCCATGATGTCCCGGGCATGCCCCAGAAGGACCCGCTGGGAGGTGATATAGGAGGAGGAGACAGTGATAGCTTGTGTGCCCCAGATTATTACCAGGAGTCCCAATATCAGAGCCCATCGAATGGAGATCTTCATGCAGCATCCTTTTAAGCCAGCGGGTACGGGAATTTTACCTCAGGCTGTTTTTATAGCATAAAGTGCCCGGTGAGCTCAAGGGCCAGCGCGTATGGCTTAACTATATTAAAAAATTGGGATTTTTATGTGCTTTGAGGGTCCTCAGCACGGCTGTAATCCTGATTGGGCGGCGGTTTTCAGGCCTGTGCTCCCCCGCGCCGGATTGGAAGGACTGTGGATCTCACTCCGACAATTAAAGCCCAAGGCCGGTTTTGCAGCGGTGGAAACGACTCGCCATTGTTAAATTTTCAACAGCTTTCTAGTTTGCGGGGGTGATTTCCAGATAAAGCGGAATGACATGCAGGTCGGGTGTCCGTTCTATGGTTTCACCACAATGCCAGCGATCAATCTTGTATCTCCCTTTGAGTTGGGCGGCGATTTTATCGGTCAGGCCTTTGATATTGATAACGGGGTGACGCGCAAATACGTTCGGCAGGCCGAGGGTAAGATTGCAGGCCAGGCATTTACCCGGCCTGGAAGTCAAGTGGAACTCGAACTCGAGCCTTTCCGATGAGCCCTGTCTGAAGGCCAGACTGATGTTGTACGCCCCTTCGCGCGCATCGCCAAAGAGAGCCTCAAAAAATTGATCGGTTGTCTCGGGCGGCATGAGTTTGTTCAGCAGGGCTTGATCAAACACACTGGAAAGTTCGGTGGCAGGCATGGCAGGGGCAACTCCTTTGCTGGCGGTTAAGGTTTATATAATAGATCCAAGTAATGAATGAAACACCTTTTAGATTATAGCGAATCAATAGACCGACTGTTTTTTCAAGACTGCTTCGACCCCGGCCAGTCCGTCAACGGTAAACGCCGCCATGCCCAGAGAACGGGCTGTTTCCACATTGGCCCGATTATCATCCATAAACAGAGCCTTTTCGGGCCGGCAATCCAAAGCTTCCAGGGCATTTAGGAACGCCTCCCGATCGGGTTTAACGTAGCCGGTCTGAAAAGACGGGAAGTTGCAGTTAAAATAGGGGGCCAGGTCCATTTCAGTGCATATTCTGTCCCAGTGCATTTCACTTATGTTGGACAGGCTGGCCAGGGTGTAATGCTTGGACAGGTTAGTGAGCAGGGCCTGGGTTCCCGGGTAAGTCCGGCGAGGCCAGTATAAAAATTCAGATAGAAATACTTCGTTGGAAACACGTAGTCCAAATTCCGCTATCATGGCGCCACTGAATTTGTCCGGCGTAGATTGCCCGGTTTCAAACTCCCTGACGGCCGGGGATGAAAGCCACATTTCCCACAACTCGGTTTCGGTGAAACGGCCCTGGGTCCATTCGAGCATGACCGGGACACCGGTCAACTCGATCAGAACCCCACCGAGGTCAAAAAGAAGGACATCAAATGGTTGCGCAGGCATGCAGGCAACTCCTTTATTGATCGGCCGCACCATAGGTTTGCCAGTGGATTTTGTGGTCGGCCAGGCTGCCGCGTGCATGCCCCGGCAACGTCATATCCGGGTAGCCCACCGCAATTATGGATTCCACCTCGAGGCCGGTGGGAATGTCCAGCATGCCCGCCAGATACTGCCCGGCACTGGTATCGTCGGCATAGGCCCGTTTGCGAACCTGGATCCAGCAACTGCCCAGGCCCAGCGAATGGGCGGCCAGATGGATGAAAATGGAAGCGATAGAGCAGTCTTCAACCCACACGTCGCAACGCTCCGGATCAGCCAGCACGACAATCCCCAAGGGGGCTCCCTTCAGAAATGAGGCGCCATGCGGTTTACAGCCGGCCATTTTCACCAGCAGCTTCCGGTCGGTTACCACAATGAACTCCCAGGGATTCAAACTGCGGGATGAGGGGGACCGCAGTGCCGCTTCCACCAGCCGATCTATCTTCTCTTTCTCAACCGGCTGTTCCTTGAATTTGCGGATGCTGCGGCGGCTGGATAAAAGTTCAATAAACACGGTAAAACCTCCCAGTTGATTTGTTAAACGGCAACTAAATTACTATCATCCGGCCTGTTACCCTGGTATCCGCTACCGGTTGCAGCGTCTATCGGAATCTTTGGGGCGCCGCGTAGTACTCTCCCAAAACGGCAATATTGTCACAATAAAAATCGAGTTCTTCAAGGGCCAGCTGAACATTGGCATCCCGGGTATGGCCTTCAAAGGTGATGAAAAACTTGGCCGTTTGCGGTGAGACGCCTACCGGGATGTAGCTCTCCAATTTTATCAGGTTGACGGCATTGGTAGCAAAACCACCTAGCGCTTTGTAAAGCGCCGCCGGGATGTTGCGTACCGAAAAAAGCAAGGAGGTAATCACCGGTTGTTTAAGCGGATCCGGAATGGCTGGCTCCTTGGCGATGGTTACGAAAACAGTGGTGTTGTCGTGGCTGTCTTCCATATTGGGTTGGACATTTTCCAACCCGTAGATCTCACCCGCCAACTCGGAGGCCAGGGCTGCTTTGGACGGATCGTTCCAGTTGGCAACATCCCTGGCCGCCAAGGCCGTGTCCATGTGGTTGTGTATGTTCACGGCCATCTTTTTCAGGCTCCGGCGGCACTGCATTAGGGCCTGGGGATGGGAGTAGACATCTTTAACATTCTCCAGCAGGGTGCCGGTTGGAACAAATAGGTGGTGTGCTATGGCCTGGAAATGTTCGGCCACAATATAAACGTTTTTACCGGGCCAGAGGTTGTGAATTTCGGCCACACGTCCAGCCTGGGAATTCTCGATGGGGATCATACCCATATCCGCCTTTGAAGTTTCAACGGCATCGAATACCGCATCAAACGTGTGGCAGGGCAAGGTGGTCAGACCGGGATAGGCCTTGCGGCAGGCCAGGTCGGTATGGGCTGCATTCACCCCCTGAAAGGCTATGATTTTTGTAACGCGATCAGCCATGGTCCTCCAACTGGGTCGGGGCTCCGTTTTTGTCCAACACGTTTCTCACTTTTTCCGACAGGTCATTGATGGTGAAGGGTTTTTGAATAAAGCCGTTACACCCGCGAGCCAGGACTTCAGATGCTTCGCCCTCCAGGGCATAACCGCTGGATAGCAGGACCCTCATTTCGGGTGCGATTTTCCGGAGGGCATCAAATGTTTCGCCGCCGCCCATTTCAGGCATTATAAGGTCCAGTATGACCAGGTCAATCCTTTTGTGGTTGTCCTTGAGCAGCCTGATTGCCTCCTGACCGCTGCCGGCCGTCAGGACGCCGTAGCCCAGGTGTTCCAACAATTGTTTACCGACATCCACAATCATCTCCTCGTCATCGACCAGGAGGATGTTGCCAGTGCCTTTTTCCACGGGAATGGTCTGGTGCTGCTCCTCGAAAACGTGTTTTCCGGAAGCCGGCAGGTAGATACTGAAAGTCGTGCCCGCGCCTTCCTCGCTGCTGACGGCTATGACGCCGCCGTGATTTTTAATGATGCCGTAGGCGGAAGCCAATCCGAGACCAGTGCCGCGGCCCATGCTCCGGGTCGTGAAAAAGGGATCGAATATTTTTTCCTGGACAACGGCGGACATACCGATTCCGGTGTCACGCACGATTATCAAAACGTAGGGGCCCAACTTGGTGCCGAGCAAGCGGGCCTTTTCGTTATCGAGGGTCCGGTTCTCCGTGCAGACGTAGAGGTCACCACCACCGGGCATGGCCTGCCAGGCATTTACAAAGAGATTCAGCAGGACCTGTTCCATCTGCCCCTGGTCGACTTCGACGGCCCAGATATGTTCAACCGGTTCAAGGTGAACGGAGACTTCCTTGCGGGTGCGGGCAAACATGCGGGCTGTGCGTTTGGTCAGTTCGTTCAGGTTGGTGGGGCGGGCGTCATATTTACCTACCTGCGCAAATCCGAGCAGCTGCCGTGTGAGCCGTGCCCCGCTTTGGACATGCTGTTCGATATTTTTCAAGCGCTGGTAATTGTCATTGGTGGGTTCGGTATCAAGTGCCATCAGGTCAATGTTGCCCTGGATGCCCATCATGAGATTGTTGAAGTCGTGGGCAATCCCACCCGCCAGAGTGCCAATTGATTCCATTTTGGCTGAGTGGCGCAACTGGGCTTCCAGTTTTTTTCTCTCCCTTTCCATATGCTTCATTTCCGATATGTCCCTAGTGATGGAGAGAATGTGTTTCTGCTGATCCAGCGTGACGATTTTAGCGGATATCTGACCGTTGATCAAACGACCGTTTTTCAACCGGAAACGGGTTTCGAAATTGTCGATCGAGCCGGATCGCCCGAGTTCTATGGCCACCTGGCGGCGATCACTTTTGGATTCCCAAATACCCAGCTGTTCCGGCGTGCGACCCAGTACCTCCTCCCGTGCGTAGCCGGTCACGGACAGGAACCCTTCGTTAACATCCACGTATACACCGTCTTCGAAACGATTCAGCGAAAAAGCATCGGGGCTGGTCTGGAATACCATCCGGGATTTTTCTTCGCTCTCCTGCAAACGAGCATAAGATCGGGCATTGACTATGGAGGCGGCAATCTGGCCGGAGATGCCTTCCAAGAAATTGACATCACTCTGGTAGTAGGTCCGTTTCCTGGATTTGTTGTCCACCAGGAGAATGCCGAGGGGTTGATTTTCATAGCGAATGGGTACGGCAATGCAGGCCTGGGCCTGTAGCGAGTTGCCAAAGGTGATGCTTTGTGGTGGCAGCCTTTTGGCGAGCTCTTCAAAATCGTTGACCAGAATCGATTTGCCTTCCTGGAACAGGGTCACGGCAAAGCGCTTGTACTGGGAATCGGCCAGATGTTCTTCGGCGTTGTTCAATAGTTGGATTTCATCCGGGCTGTAGCCGAAGCTGGCGGCTACCCGCAATGCTTTCAATGGGTTATCGGCCATCAAAATTGCGCCGCGATCAAAGCCTAATCGAGCCCCCATGACGTCCATGACGGTGAGCAAGTAAGTCTCCAGGTCGAAGATCCGGGCTGTTTCCTGGCCGAGTTTCTGAACCAGAAGAGCGTTGTTGTACATCAGGTCGGCATCTGTTTGCGGCTCCTTGACACGCGCCAGGTGCTCATTCAGGGATTGAGCCAGTTCTTTCTTTTCCAGAAAAACTGACAGCAGTGTAAAGATCATGGTCAGGGCTGCCAGGCCTGTTACGGTTATTCCCCAGACCGGCACTGGTAGCACAAAGATGAGCCCGCCGGCAAGCAGCGTGCCCCCCAGTATAAATAGATGATTCAGTTTTTTCAGCGCAAAGGCAAAGGTCGGTTTCCAGCTGATGATATATTCACAGTGACGGCCGCCATTATGCAGACACTCGGTGTGTTTCACATCGGCCAGCCGGTCACTGAAAAGGCCCGCCAGGCCTTCAAAGGAGCCCATCCGGTTTTCGCATTGAAACCGGGCCTCATCTATTCCCGGCATGGGGGTGGCCGTAATTCTGATTTTGTGGGCGGTCAGGGGCTCTATGTTCAGTTGAGCTCCCCGACTCATAATCCGGTATATCTTGCGGGCGTGTCTGTAGACCGTCATCGGACTGACCAGCGACAGGACGAACTGTCGTATGGTGCCTAATGCTTTGGTACGAGCCGTGTGGCGCCCGGCTGCCCGGGAAAGATTGGGATTCCCGGTTTTCGATACCATGATCGCGTGCATCCGGACGGCCTGGCTCTGGCTGTACCAGTATCCGGGGTCATCAACCTCGGCGCTCCGAATGCCGGCGGCAGCAATTATCTCCTCCGGTTCGATGTCAGGATAATGGTGGCGCAGGTAGTCTAGGTACACCTTGATGATCCGGCTGCTGTAAACCGGGGTGTCGTTATCGTATTGCGCTTGGTTGTTTTTTGACGTCTGTTTCACGATATATCAGATAGGCTCTGGTAACCTAAACAAGCCTGTGGCTGCAGTAAAGCCGATGGCGACTATCAGCCGGTTGTCCAAGTTACTTTGTATTAAACTAAGCCGGCATCTTTCACGGCGCGTTCAATTTGCGCAACCCGTTCTTCCAGGCTGCCGGTATACCCGACTGCAATCCTGAGCAGACCCGGGCTGAGTCCCATCCGGTCCTGATCCTCCGGCGCTATTTCAGACGAAGTCGAGGACCCGCTGCAGGACATGAGGGTGTCATAATAGCCCAGTGATACTGCAATAAATCCGAATCGCTCCTGATTCTGCAGCAGCGACATGAGGTATTCGGCCGTTTCTCTGGATTCACAATCAATGGTGAAGATGCCGCCGTAGCCATACCCCCGATTCATCATTTCGGTCATCAGCAGATGCTGGGGATGGTCGGCCAGACCAGGGTATACCACCGGAACGCCCAGCTCGAGCAGGTGTTGTGCGATGACCATAGCGCGGCGGCTGTGCTCCCGCATCCGAATCGGTAGGTGCGGCAAACGCTGAATGATATCAAAGGCCACCCGGGCGTCCATGGTGGGCCCCAGCAGCATGACCCGACCCGTATGCAAGTCCATGAGACGGTAAGCGAATTCTTCACTGGCGCAAATGGCGCCGGCAATGACATCACTGGCACCGTTGATAAATTTGGTCATCGAATGGACCACCACATCCGCGCCCAGTTTGGCCGGCGATATCAAGACCGGGGAAAAGGTGTTGTCCACCACCAGGGCCGCATTGTGCTTTTTGGCCAGGTTGGCCAACCGGGCAATATTCGCTATTTTCAAAGTGGGGTTTCCGATGGTTTCCGTATATATGACCCGTGTGTCGGGCGTGATAGCATTTTCAAATGCGGCCAGGTCGTCTGCGGGGACCAGGGTGGTGTCGATCCCCATCTGGGGGAACATCTTGTCCAGCAGGGCATGGGTACCGCCATAAATAGTATCACTGGAGACGATATGGCCGCCCTGGTCGCACAATTGCAATAGGGTACAGGCGATGGCCGACATACCGCTGGCAGTGCAGATGGCCCTTTCGGTGCCCTCCATAGCCGCCAGATAACGTGCCAGGACATCCAGCGTTGGATTGAAATGGCGGCTGTAAAGGAAGCAGCCGCCTTTGTCAGGACCCCGGATGCCCTCAAAAATTTCAGGCATCGTACCAGGTTCAAGGACCGTGAAGGTTGAAGATCTGGAGATGGACGGCGCAACCCCGCCGTGTTCGCCGAATTCTCTCCGGACTGCGCACATGGCCTGTTCGGGATTAAAGTCGATCATGTTGTCCTCCTGGAATATTCCCCGTCCCACACTCTTTGAAATTCCGGCGTATGGTGCCACAGGCGGCCGGGGGGGTCAAGTTTTGATCTCACTGATAATCGCGCCGGTCGCCGGTGTGTCACCCTTTTTGCATTTTGCGAGTTATTTTTTGCATAATGCTAAAATCCATGTCTTTTCCATGGAGAGCGCTATTTCTTAAAAATATTTAACTAACTGTAAATATTAAAAAAGAGAATGTTTGCACATTTTTTGCTTTGAAGAATGTTTTTCGCCTTAAACGTTATTCTATATCCATGCACATTTCAGACCTTAAAGCATATTCGGACAGTTCGCCACCATTCATCGATGACCGGCAGATCGAACAATCCTACGGCCATAGATATCGCCGCCCACAAAACAGAACCAAACCGGAATTATTGGAACTGGCGGCCGAGCGACAATCACCTGATACATTTAAGGGTACTATTATCGATATCTATGTTTGACCTTAGGCTGAATATTCATGATCTGCGTTTAAATATTGACATCGCCAAATAACCGTGGACAATGAACGTATACGCTGGCCCAAAACCTGGAAGTTCAGAAATTTCCTCACCATAGCCTCTAAAAAGAAAGGAGGCCACCCCATGCAGGAACGCGCCATTCGAATCAGACTCATGCAGGTTGAGGATTTCGATGCCGTGGTCGCCATTGACGAGAAAGTACTCAAGTCGCCCCGTCCGGAATACTATGAACTCAAGTTCGAAAAATTATTTAAATCCAGAGAGTACCTGCCCACATCGCTGGTGGCCGAAAATAAAGACGGTACCGTTGTCGGCTTTATCATGGGGGAGCTTTACATGGGCGAGTATGGGATTGCCCGGGAAGGGGCGACCCTTGACAGTATCGGTGTGGATCCAGATTGCCAGCAGCAAGGCATAGGTGCGCTGTTAATGAACGACTTTTTCGATCACTTGGGTGATCTTGGTGTCCAAAAAGTCAACACCTTGGTTGATCGCAATGACGACAAACTCATGCGCTTTTTCAGCGCCAACCAGTTTAATCCTTCCAAGACCATCATTAACCTGGAACGCGAACTTTAGAAGCTGGTTCAAAAGTGCGTCTAAGGCCAAATCCCGGCGTTGGGCCATTGAATCAAATCCTCGAAATATTGCATATATTCCTCCGGTTAAATTCAATGGGCCGCCTTGGGTATGGGCCTGTTCCACATTTTTAAAACAGCTTCTGGAGTTATGCAGGGTCCACCCTGCTTGTCCGGCGTAGCTCGCAGAGCGTAGAGGGGACCTTAGACCAAAATATGCTACTGAGATGGCTTCTAATAGTTTACCCGGAGCCTTAAACTGCATAAAGCGTGTACAACTTTCACACCTGACTTTGTACGAACACCGCTAAGATTTTTTGAAGGGCTGCTGAGCTGGATTCCTGGAGAAAGAAGCCGCTATTGTCGGCCAGGGCCAGCCTGGAAAACGGGTTGGCTGCGATGTTGATATCCACCAGGATCGCCCCGGCGCGTTTCGCCAGGGCCGCCACCTGATTGGGCAGATTGGTAGCCCCCGCGGTTCCCACGACCAGCAACACATCCGTTTGCGCTGCGGCCCGCAGGGAGCTCTCGAATTTGAAATGAACCTCATTGTAGGTTTCATCGAACCACAGGACATGGGGGCGGGTGGCCTGTCCGCAATTCGGGCATTTAAGCAACGCGATTTCGCGGTCCGATAACGATTGGTCCTTGGTTTTTCCGGTGACGCCGGCTGGCATGGGGTAGAGCGAGTCGCTGCATTCGTCCGCACAGCGCATGAAGAATATGTTGCCGTGTATCTGGTAGGTTCTTTCCGAGCTGTTACCGGCCCGCAGGTGCAAGTTATCCACATTCTGGGTGATCAGGGTAAAGTGGTCACCGAATAGCTTTTCCATTTCAGCCAGGGCTAGGTGCCCCTGGTTGGGCTTGGCCCGGCCGCACACCCCCATTCGGTATAGGTACCATTTCCAGACCTCCAACGGCGCGCGGCCGAACATATCCCAGGTTGCCATTTCTTGGGGGTGGTACTCCTTAGAACCGACCGTCCAATAACCTTCCGGTCCACGGAAAGTGGGGATCCCGCTTTCCGCGGAAATGCCGGCCCCGGTCAAGACGGTCAGGCGTTGGCGTTCCGCCAGCGCTCGTTGCAGCATATGCACCAGTTCAGGATCCATGCGATCCTCCTTTTAAGGGGAGAGAAATTAGGCCCCCGCGTAACGGGGCGCCAGGCAACGTCTCCTGCATCTATATTTGCGTTTCCCGTATATCGGGTTTCTTCCACGATAACAGCTCCGGCGGCATTGTTGAAATAAAATGTTTTTGAAAACTGCCGGCCGTAATGATAAAGGTCGTTGGGCGCATCCATCTGCGCAAGCATGCAAGGAGTAAAGATGACCCTTGATAATAATCGGATACCTGAGATTGTCAAAACTATCCACCTGATCGCTGCCTTTGGGACCGCAATGGGGGCTCTGGCCTGCATCTTGAAAGAGCAGGGCTACCAGGTCACCGGATCCGACCAGAATGTCTATCCGCCCATGAGCACCTTTTTGGAAGACAAGGGTGTTTTTCTCGCCGACGGGTTCGATCCCGCCCACCTGGACTACCGGCCTGACCTCGTGGTGGTCGGCAATACGGTCAGCCGCAGCAACGTCGAAGTCGAAAAGATGCTGGCGCTGGGTCTCAACTACTGCTCCATGCCCCAGGCGCTCAACCGGTTTTTGGTGGGGACTGGGAAGTCACTGCTCGTGACCGGAACCCACGGCAAGACAACGACCAGTTCGCTGCTGGCCTGGGTGCTGCACAGTGCCGGGTTTGATCCTTCTTTCATGATTGGCGGCATCCTTAAAAACTTTGCCAGTAACTACCGGATCGGGCAGGGCGACTATGTGGTGATCGAGGGTGATGAGTATGACACCGCCTACTTCGACAAGGGGCCCAAGTTCCTCCACTACAACCCGGCGGCAACCGTGATGACCAGTGTCGAATTCGATCATGCCGATATTTTCCGGGACCTGGCGCACGTGAAGGAGACTTTCCGGAAGTTCTCCCTGGGCCTGGAAAAAGACAGTCTGCTGGCGGTCTATGACGCCGATCAAAATATACCGGCGGTCATTGCGGGAAGCGTCTGCCGGATCCGGCATTATGGCCAACATAGCGAATCTGCCTGGCAGGTCTACGACATAAAAATCCATCCGCCTAACAACCGGTTTAAAGTCCAAAAGAAGAACCAAATGTTCGGAAGCTTTGAAACGCGCATGACCGGCCGGCACAACCTGTTGAACACCCTGGCGGTCATCGCCGTTGCAGACCACCTCGGTATTGCAGCCAAAGATATCGGCAAAGCCCTGGCGACCTTTGAGGGGATAAAAAGAAGGCAGGAAGTACGGGGAGAGATTGACGGGATCACTGTTATGGATGACTTTGCCCATCACCCGACCGCCGTGCGGGAAACCATCCAAGCCGTCAAGCCGTTCTATCCTGACGGCCGTTTGATCGCCGTTTTTGAACCCCGCACCAATTCAAGTATGCGCAGCGTATTTCAGGATGTCTACCCGACTGTCTTCGATGCGGCCGACCGGGTGTGCATCCGGGAACCTTCTCTGCTGCACAAAGTGCCGGAGGGCGAACGGTTTTCGGCCGCGCGTCTGGTGGCCGATATCAACAAGCGGGGAATCGTGGCGAACTACTATGCGGATACGGACAGCATTATAGAATATGTAGCCAAGGAAGCCAGGTCCGGAGATCTTGTCTTGATTATGTCCAACGGCGGGTTCGACAATATCCATACACGGCTGTTGAACAGATTGAGAGGCAATTAAGAATTTAATTTGCAGGATTACTACACCCTATCCCGTCACAATTAGAACCTATCTCAAAAAGTAGATTTTGGCCAAGGTCAAGGCGGCCACGATGAATTCCCCGAGGCGGGTCTTCCCGCCTGATTGATTTTCAAATGAGGGTCGAACCGGAGGTGCCAGCGAAGCCAATGCCTTGCGTGGTAAATACATCAGGTATTTTGAGGATGTATTCCGAGCGCCCAACAGAGGTTATCAACCATAGCTTCAGCGAAGGCTGAAGATTGGGTCAATCCGTCGTCGCCTCAAAGCTATGCCGGACAAGAAGGCTTTTTTTGAGATGACTTCTACGATCTGGGTTGGTAGTGCCGGCGCAACCAGGCAGCCAGACCGTCAAGCCCGGGGAAAAGCATCCTTTCCGTAATATTGGCCTGGTCCAGTTTATCCCTGATCTCCCATTTCAGCTTCTTGGGAATGATGATGCGTCTAAAAAGCTCAGGGTGTTTCAGCAACCAGTCTTCCATGCTTGCGATTGGGCTCGACATGAAAGAAAAGAGCGCAAACTGGTTGACGATGCGCGCATCGATTGAAGGTGGTTCGAAAAAAGCAACCAGTACGTCGGGCGAAAGGTTGTCAAAACTGCGCACATCGGGGAGGACCCGTTCCAGCATTCCGACCGTGAAGGCATTTGCATTTTCTTCTGATAATACGCTGCTCAGGGGTTTCGGCAGCAGTCGGTTGGTCTTAACGAAATCCACCTTCCATATGACCCCATCCGCATCGTAGCGGTTGGTTTCACAGGTTGCATAGTGCATAGCGACAAAAGGTGAGTACGTCCAATCAAGGAGCCGGGTAGGCAGGCCATGGTGCTGGGCCAGCGTCATCCATTGCCAATGTGAGTCGCTGATGTCGACGTCATCAAGCCGGGCGTATTTTCTGAAATTTCGCAGTAGATGATACTCCAGGCGTGTCAAATCGCCGCAAATCCGTTCGAAACTGGTTATGAGCCGATAGTTTTTGTTGGACAGTCCCCTGAATGCGTAATTTGATCTGAAACGCATGATATCCTCTTGCCACGATTCTTCATATACACGTTCACATAGATCTGCCCAGGATTTGATGACCACATCATTTTGTTCAATTTGGTTTGTCATAGTGATTCACAGGGTGTTTAGGTTGAAGACTGAAGACTGAAGACTGAAGGTGACGGCTCTAAAAGAGCCAAAAAAATTAAGATTCACCAGATTTGGCGACGTCGTTGTTTCCAATGCAATCATTCCCGCCAGATTGTTTAAAGGTTTTTCTTCAGCCTTCAGTCTTCAGCCTGATCCCCTGGGTCCGTCCTTTAACAGGACCCTTAAATCGTTCGAAAAATCAGGACGACTCCCATCATCGGCCCGTAGTTGTCGTGGATCATGGAAAGGGTCTGCGATACCCTAATTTCATTACCGTTCATGGGGACCAGGATGTCGTTGTCATAATGGATGATCTGCTCGAGGTTAGCAGTCATCTCCTGGACGATGTTGCGGCGCTGATTGCGGGTAATGCCATTTAGTATGTAGTATACTTCATCGAGGGGTTTTCCGATTACCCGGGTGCGCGACCATCCACACAACCGTTCGGCTTCCTTATTATAAAGGGTGACGTTGCCCTTGACATCCGTGGAAATGAATCCGTCGCCAATACCTTGAATGGTTACCGTCAACCGATCTTTTTCAGATGCCAGCATCTGATCGATTTCGTAATACTGCTTCACGGTAATGGCCATCACGGCACTGGCAAAGGCGAGAAAACCATATTCCATGAAAAACAAAAACGACTGGAGCCCGAAAGAGGCTAGCAGGTCATTGAAAGCACAAAGAGTCCAGACACCAAATCCGCAAAAAATGAAAGCGGCGCCGCTGCCGGCTCTTTTGAAACTGAAAAGCCAGGTGCAGAGAATGCCGATCATGGCGATCCCGAAATAAACATGTAAGAATATGCCGGTCTTTCCCGGGATGGGTTCAATGTAGGGTTGCTGCAAACCGATGAATTCGTGATAAGCGAAAACCGGGCCAACCACCGAATCGGTCGTCCATATCAGGATGATCATGAACAGGTGAAAGATACCGGCCAGAAGGTGGTAATGGCGCCCGTTGATGATCAGGTAGGCGAAGGTATAGCCATAAGTGCAATGGATCATGAAAAGAAAGACAGAGTACTGAACCTGCTCAACGGCGTGATTCAGGTCCACTGCCGGTGTGTTGTATTGCAGGAATTTGGCAACCGCAAAGATAAAGGTGCCGAAACTTAGTGCGGCCCCCCATCCGTTCCAGGTATAGTCCGGTTTCTTTACGAAAAACCAGTACTGGAAAAAGGCAAAAAAAATAGCAATAGCCGCTACGCAGAGGGTTCCGGCGGATGCAAATACTATTTTCTCACCCAGCATAAAGCCAACTCCTAATGGTCTAACTTATCAATATAACAAATCTTTATACAATTTTTGATTCGTTGCGTCGAGTTGAAAATACCATTGACAAAAAAAAACAAGTCCGTTAACCATGACTTTCAATCAGGGTAACCAAAAGTCCGAATATCATCGAAAAGATATTTTAGCATGAAAAAACGAATACTTGAAATGATGCGCCAAACAGCGGGGGTTGTCTCCGGGGAAACCCTCAGCGAAGCGTTTGGCATTTCACGGGTATCGATTTGGAAACATATAAAAAAGCTACAGGAACTGGGCTACTCGATAGAATCCACGCCCAAAGGATACCGTCTGGGGAAAGAGCCGGACATCCCCTACTCCTGGGAGCTGCCGCGTTTCGAAGACCGGGTTCATTATCTGGCAGAGACGGTATCGACCATGGAGACCGCGCGCGACTTGGCCCGGGGCGGTTGTCCGGATTTCACAGTGGTCATCGCCGGCAGCCAGACCGGTGGACGCGGTCGGCTCAGACGCGTATGGGATTCCCAGGCCGGCGGGCTCTATTTTACGATCGTCCTGCGACCGGAAATTCCACCCGCCTGGAGCTATCGCTATAATTTTGCGGCTTCGCTGGAATTGGCCCGCACCATTCGCGACCTATTGGATATCCGGGTGGACGTGAAATGGCCCAACGATCTGCTGGTAACTGAAAAGAAAGTTTCCGGGATGCTGTCCGAGATGGAGGCCGAGGCGGATAGAGTCGGTTTCATCAATATCGGCCTGGGGTTGAATGTTAACAATGACATCGCTGCGGATGTCCCCAATGCAACTTCCCTGAGCCGCTTTGCCGGGCGTAGCATTTCGCGCAAAGAACTGCTCGGGGCATTTTTGGATAATTATCACCAGCGCCTTACAACCGGCAATCTCGAAACCGTGGTGGCCGACTGGAAAGAATACACGGTGACGTTGAACCGGAAAGTCACCATCGAAACGCCCGTCGAGACCGTGAGCGGCACCGCCGTGGATGTGGATTCCGGCGGCGGGCTAATTGTACGCCTGGACAGTGGTGAAACGAAGACGGTGGTTTATGGAGATTGCTTTCACCGTTGATCGCACCAGCCATCAGAGGCGGAGCGCGGAAAGTTTCAGGAGAGCCCTTAAGCCTTAGATATTTTAAAGAATTGCAGGTTTAAGCTTTGTGGGGGCGGCATCCTGCCGCGAAAGGAGATGAATTATGGTGAGCCGATCGCGACAAGATGCCGCTCCCACGTTTTTTAGCGAAGATAAGACAGAATCTGCTTTATGGAGAATTAAACAATGAGTGAAACTTTGATGACTGACCATTCCGCCCAATTGCGCATGACCGTTTATGCATCGCTGTTCGCCGCCCTGGTTGCGGTAGGCGCTTTCATATCGATTCCCATCGGGCCGGTGCCCATCGTTTTGCAAAATTTTTTCGTGCTGCTCGCCGCCCTGCTGCTCGGACCGCGCTGGGGGCTGGCGGCCGTGAGCGTATACCTGTTGGCCGGGATTTGCGGTCTGCCGGTATTTGCCGGCGGCACAGCCGGCATCGGCCGCATCTTGGGCCCCACCGGCGGTTATCTGTTGGGGTATCTGCCCGCTGTATTTGTCACGGCCTGGTTGTCCCAGAAAGGCGGCCGACGGGTCTGGACAGATATTGCGGCCATGATTTGCGGTTCGTTGATCGTTTATGGCTGTGGTGTACCGTGGCTGAAGATGGTAACCGGGATGCCTATTTCAAAGGCAGTTATGGTTGGTATGCTGCCTTTTTTAATCGGGGATGTCTTGAAAATCGCCGCCGCTGTGCCGGTTGTTAAGGCATTGCGACCAATAGTGAAAGGCTAAAAGAGGTTCCCCGTCCAAGGTTCAGAGGTTCCCGGTTAAAGCCCTAAAACCTTTGAACCCCTGAACCTTTGAACCTCGGTTTTAACCCATGAACATTCTCGAAATCGACAATCTATCCTGCCATTTTCAAGACGGCACCCTGGCGCTCAATGCGGTCAATCTGTCCATCGAGGCCGGAAGTTTCGTCCTGCTGGCCGGGCGCAACGGCGCCGGTAAAACGACCCTCCTGCGTCATCTCAACGGATTAATTCTTCCGGAAAGCGGCGAGGTCCGCCTGGAAGGTGTAGCGGTGACGCAGGATCTGGCCCGTGTCCGGCAGCGGGTCGGGATGGTTTTTCAGGATGCCGACAGCCAGATCGTCGGCGAAACCGTCTATGACGACGTAGCTTTTGGACCGGAAAACCTGTGCTGGCCGGTCAAAAAGATCGAGGCCCGGGTGGCTGCCACCCTTGCATCCATGGGTATGGCGGAACTGGCTGAAAACCGTCCCCACACGCTTTCCGGAGGAGAGAAACGGCGGTTGGCCATTGCCGGGATCCTGGTCATGGACCCGGAGGTAATTGTCCTGGATGAACCCTTTACAAACCTGGATTATCCCGGGACCGTCCAGGTTCTGAAAACCATCGCCGACCTGCATACAGGCGGCCGCACAATCATTATTACCACCCACGACATAGAGAAAGTATTCACTTTGGCGGATCGGATGGTCGTTATGGATCAAGGCCGCATTGTCAGGGACGGATCACCGCTCGAGGTGGTGTACGAAATAGAGCCATACGGTATCCGCATGCCCTGTGCCTTGAAGGCGGGCAGCGAGGTGACGGCATGGGCGAATTAAGTGCTTTCAGCTTTATGCCCGGTCAGTCGAGCCTGCACCGAATGGACGCTCGTATAAAACTACTGGGCCTGATGCTGATCAGTCTCTTGAGCCTGGGGGCCGGCGTTATATCCTTATCCGTCCTTACCGTGCTTATACTAATCTTGGCCGTGGACTGCGGACTCGCACTAACCAGGCTGGCGGCTGAACTGCGCTACTTCTTTTTCCTACTGCTCCTGGTCTTTATTGCCCGATCGCTGAGTACACCGGGAGAAACCCTTTGGCAATGGCGCTTTATCCACATGAGCGGTGAGGGGCTGGTATCCGGGCTGCTGGTTTGCTGGCGGCTTTTAATCGTTATTGTCGGCGGCCTGCTACTGGTCCATGCCACCCGTATTTCCAGGATTACCGGGGCTGTGCGCTGGTACCTGCAGCCAATCCCGTTTGTGGACGAGACCCGGGTGGCTTTCATGATGGGGTTGGTGGTGCGCTTTATCCCCGGTCTGCTATTGCGCGCCAATGAAACCGCCGATGCACAGCGGGCCCGCTGTGTGGAAAGTCGGAAAAATCCGGTATACCGGTTGCGGGTACTGGTGATCCCTTGGCTGAAAAACATTTTTTTGGAGGCGGATGAACTGGTCCAGGCCATGCAGGCACGCGGTTATACCGGCCAACGCACGCAGCCGGAGTTCAACCTGCGACAAGGCGACTGGATCGCCCTGACGTTTCTCATCTGCCTGGCGACGGGATTGATCTACCTCAATGGTTTCTAGCGCTCCCGCGTGATTATTTTCAGTTGGGGAAATATCATAACCATATGTAATATAAACTTAATTTGTCATCTAAGCAATTGGTTCACCAATCTGATATGCCGGGACCGCTAGTCCTGGAAGCCTCACTAAAATGAGCGAGAGATTTTTTTCCTGAAAATGCCAATATTCAGGTTTTTTCTGTTGACAACCGCGCACGAAATTTGTAATTACGTCATTTTCCGATGGGCCGTTAACTCAGTCGGTAGAGTATCTGCCTTTTAAGCAGAGAGTCGCTGGTTCGAGCCCAGCACGGCCCACCAAAGACGATATTCCAGTTTCGTCCCCATCGTCTAGCCTGGTCCAGGACACCGGCCTTTCACGCCGGCGACAGGGGTTCAAATCCCCTTGGGGACGCCAAATTCAAAGGAGCCAACTTCGCAAGAGGTTGGCTCCTTTTTAGTTTCCGGTCTGCCCCTATTGGTTATTAGCTTTCGGTTTTAATGAGAAAATAGCTTGTTGTTCAATGAAAAAGGATAATTCCTCTGATGAGAAAAAATATACCAATTATTGCCCCGACAACATTCCAAAATATGAACGCACCGGGATTATCTTCACGCGTAATTCGCCAAACACCTGTGATTTTGCCCCAGAACAATTGAAATATGACAATACCAATTGCAATAATACCTAGCAGCAATGACTCCTTTGCGGTAAATGGCAGCATGATCCCCCTCCAATTATTGTAAACGCCTAAAGCCTTCCAGAACTTGGCTATTGCGATCAAATTTTAAAACAGTAGGGTTATGCGCTATTGTTATGAATATGCACAAACTACCGGCATAAGTCGAGGGTTTCTCTTATAGGGCAAGCCTTACAATATAATCTGTTTGGGCGGATCCTTAGATCATTTATGCAACTGGCGGTTGAAGCCAACTGAATGGTATGCCGGCTCGTTACTTTGTACCGATAATACGCCTATTGGTTTGAACATCCTGTTCGTTATCTTGACTTAATAAATGGTTATGATAACTTCTTCAAAATTTTCATTTAAAAACAAACGATTAAGTATTAGGTACTTCACGGAAAACTTCAGTAAAAAGGATTCGCATGAAACTGGCCAAATCTTTTCAGGATAAGTTTGTGATGGCGGGGCAGAGCGCAGATGAAACCCGTAAACGAACCTTCCTGGCCTTCTGTATTGTAACCTGCACGCCCGTTCTTTTCCTGTTTGCGTTAGAAGATCTCTTCTTCGGCCGCATTTTTGAGGGACTGGTCGTGATCTTGGTGGTAGCTGTTTTCAGCTGGGTACTTTTTTCGTTGAAACGGGTAAAACATATGACCTGGCTCTACCGTTTGAGCGGGATCCTGATTTTCTTGATGATGTGCTACGAGCTTGTTATCGGTGCCGGCGGCGGCTATGCATTCTTGTGGTTTTATTTCTTCCCCCTGGCAGCCTTTTATCTGGTGGGAATCAAAGAAGGGGTTTTCTGGGTATTGGGGTCCTTGCTCATATCCGGATTCTTGTTTTCGATGTCTTTTCGCTATGAATATTCGTTTGATAACAGTATCCGCTTTCTGATTACCTACAGCATCGTATCCATCTTGTCCTACGGTCTTGAGTATTCCCGCAACTGGTATTACCGGGAACTGCAGCAGGAGAAAAAAATGCTGGAAGAGGCCTTGGATGAAGTGAAAACCCTCCAGTCCCTGCTCCCTATCTGTTCGATCTGCAAAAGCATCCGGGATGATAAAGGCTATTGGAAACAGATCGAATCCTACATATATGAACATGTGGGGACCCAGTTCAGCCACAGTGTCTGCCCCACCTGCATGCACGAGTATTATCCGGAAATCAAGCTCACCGAATTAAAAAAATCGGACTAATGGCATGTCGCGTACTGACATGGTCTGGTTTCTCAACCTTCCTTTGTTTCCCACTAAACATGTGTCTGCCTATAAAGTTAAAAATATTAGTGGATTGATGTTGCCTACCTGGGTTTTGGTCTACAAAAAAACCATCAAAAGCGCTCCTATTTTTCCTTGACTTGTAGTTACGATGTAGCTAAATAATGATCACATTGTACCAAAAGGCCAAGAATTCAACCATTAAGACGGCTAAATTATAATTTTATTATCGATAATAAGGTCTTGGGATCTCTGGCCCAAATGAACCAAGCAGCACGCCACGGAATCAGCGAACAAGGGGAAAAAAATGAGGTACGCAGAGACAGGGATTAATTTGGAAATTGATTTAACCCGCGGAAACATTGAGAAGGTTGCCACCGATCCGCGCGATACCGAGTTGTATCTCGGGGGGCTGGGGACGAATGCCAAAATTCTATGGGACCGGGTGCCGCCCGAGGTCGAGCCTTTTTCGGAAGAGAACCTGTTGATTTTCGGCGCCGGCCTGCTGTGCGGAACCCCTGCCACCGGCTGCAACCGCACCATCGTCTCGACCATTTCGCCCCAGACCCGTTTAATGGCCTTTTCCATGATGGGCGGGTTCTGGGCTCCGGAATTGAAGTATGCCGGATACGACAAGGTGATCCTGCGGGGCAAATCTTCCAATCTGGTGTACATCTGGATCCACAACGACAAGGTCGAGATCCGGGATGCCACCCACCTGGCGGGCAAAGGGTCCATCGAGGTGGCGGGCCTGATTCGTGAAGAGCTGGATGAGGCCAAGGCCCAGGTAGCGGCTATCGGCCTGGCCGGTGAAAACCGAATTTTTTACGCCTCCATCGAACAGGGACGCTCCAGCGCCAGCCGTGGCGGTCTGGGGGCGGTTATGGGCGATAAAAACGTCAAGGCCGTTGTTGTCCGTGGTACCCAGGATATCAATGTGGCTGATCCCGAGAAATTCATCGAATTGTGCAATGAGGTGCACGAATATATTCAATTTCGCAACGACAACCCGATTCCGGGGGTTATGCCCATTCTGGCCGGCCTGGGTTCGCCCCAGGAGATGAAGGTTCATGACGAAAAATGGCATACCGAGAATTTCATGTGGGGCAACTCCCGAACCCGGCTCAAGGGATTCTGGACCGAAGAAATCGCCCGCGAGTGGACCGAGACCATGGAAAAAGCCCGCACGCGGCTGATCAGCTGCTTTAACTGTCCCATGAAATGCGGGGCCACTATTTCACCGCCGGGATACCCGACCTACATGATGAAATGCTTCACCAAGCTCACCTATACCATGGCGGCCTATTCTGACCTGGACTTCGGCCTGAAGATTGCCCAGAGAGCCACCGAGTACGGCCTGGACGGGTTTTCCGCTCCGCAGGTGATGGCTTTTGCCCTGGAACTTCTGGAAAACGGGATCCTCTCGGAAAGTGACTTCCCGGGCCTGCCGGAAAGCACCGAAGATAAATTCTTCTACCTGTTGGACATGATCGTGAAACGGGAAGGCATTGGTGATGTGCTGGCCGAAGGCACCTATTGGGCGGCTAAGAAGATCGGCAACGGGGCCGAGGATTACGCCCACAACAACATCAAGAAGCACGAACAGCTGCCGCTCAAGCTGTCGATGCTCAACCCGATCTATTTTCTCATGTACGCGACCGGGGAGAAGATCAACATTACTCAGATCGAGGGCCAGTTTCCCCAGGCACCGTATCCCAAGAAGGAACATCGCATCAAGTTTACGGAGGATTGGATCCAGGTGCCCCACGAAAAGTTCAAACAGTACTTTATTGATTGGGAGCTGCGTGGCGAGAATTCGATCCCCTATTACCCGACAGTTGAGATGACCTGCGATATCGTGGACTGGATGGAGATGATGCACTACATCGATGACGCTCTTGGTATGTGCGCCGGTTTGTCGTCGTTCCCGCTCAAGCCGCCTTACCATATCCACAACTATCCCAAATTCATAACTGCCGGGGCTGGGATCGAGATGGATCAAGAGAGCTTAACCCTGGCAGCCAAGCGCTACCGGACCCTGGTGCGGTGTGTAAACATCCGGTGCGGCATGCGGCGCAAGGATGAGGCGCCGCCCGCAAACCACTGGAAAAAACGCTTTCCGGAACTTGAAAAGGAACTGCTCGATTCCTACTACGCCATGAAGGGGTGGAATGATGACGGCATCCCGACCCTGGAGACGTTGAACGAGCTTGACCTGGATTACGTGAGCGCCGAATTCATTGCCAGGGGTATTTTGACCGCAGATGATAAGGCCGAAACGACGGCCTAAAATGAGCAATTAGCGATTGGCTGTTAGCTGTTAGATTAAGGGCTAACGGCTATGTGCTAAAAGCGAATAGCCCCCATGGGGCTTTGACAGCGAGTGGAGGACCCGAACCTTGACCGGTAAAAAGAAAACCAAAATCATCAAGACCATCAGAATCGACGTAGATAAATGCGACGGCTGCAAAGCCTGCGAGGTTATCTGCTCCGCTTTTCACGCCGCGCCGAAATACAGCAGCAACAACCCGGCCCGTTCCCGTATCCGGGTGATACGTGACCCGCTGGCCGACATCTACGTACCCGTCTATGCCGGCGACTACGCCGTAGCCGAGTGCGCCGGGCGGGATAAATATACCATCGACGGCAAAGAGTATGACGAGTGTGCCTTTTGCCGGGCCTCCTGTCCGTCGCGGGAAGAGTTCAAGGAGCCCGATTCCGGACTGCCGCTCAAATGTGACATGTGTGAGGGCGAAGACGAACCGCTTTGCGTGAAATGGTGCGGGGCGGAGGCCCTGATTCTCGAAGAGCGCGAGGTCGAGATCGAAGAGGATGAGGAAGAACCCCTCGAAGAACTCGAAGTTGGTCTGGAATCGCTGGCCGATCGCTATGGCCTGGAAAAACTCAAGAATGCCCTGACCCGGATGCAGGAAAAAGACTAATTCGATAAGTCGAAATAAAAGGACGAATAAACACAGTGGAAACAGTCGCTCCCTTCATAGAAGTCATAGATGAGATAAAAGATGCCGGCGGTGAGATCGTCAAGATGTGTTTCCAGTGCGGACTATGCGATGCGGTCTGCCCGTGGAACCGGGTTCGGGATTTCAGCATGCGCCGGCTCATCCGCGAGGCAGCCTTTGGACTGAGTGAGGTCGAGGGTGAGGACATCTGGCGCTGCACCACCTGCGGCACCTGCCCCGAGCAGTGCCCCCGGGGCGTCAAGCAGATCGACGTCAGTGTTTCGTTACGCCGTGTGGCTGCGGAATACGAACTCTTTCCCACCTCCGTACGCAGCGCCCGAACAGCCCGGGCCAGCATCATTTCAGAAGGCAATCCGTTGCAAGGCGAGCGTGCCAAGCGCTCGGATTGGGCCCAGGGGCTCCCAGTGAAGCCCTATACCGAAGGTATGGAAATCCTGTATTTCGTTGGCTGCTACCTGAGCTATGACCCGCGGATGAAAAAAGTGGCCACGGCCACGGCCAATATCCTCAATGCGGCCGGTGTAGAATTTGGGATTCTAGGTGATAAGGAAAGCTGTTGCGGTGAGAGCATCCGCAAGACCGGCGCTGAAGAAGTCTTTCGTAACCTGGCCAAGGAGAATATCAAAACCTTTATTGACAATGGGGTTCGTCGGATTGTTGTTTCCTCCCCACATTGCTACCATACATTCGTGAATGAATATCCCGAGTTTATGGTGAATTTCGAAATTGTGCACATGAGCCAGTATATCCTTGAACTGATCGCCGCCGGACGACTCGAGCTCAAGGGGGCGTATCCCCGCAAAGTCACGTACCACGATCCCTGCTATTTGGGGCGCCACAACGATGTCTATGACGAACCGCGGGATCTGTTGGCCAAGATAGCGGGATTGGAACTTATCGAAATGGAGGATTTCGGCAAGCGCAGCCTCTGCTGCGGTGGGGGCGGCGGTCGGATCTGGATGGACACACCCCAGGAAGAACGGTTTTCCGATATCAGGCTTAAACAGGCCCGGGATGTCGAAGCCCAGGTGCTGGCCACGGCCTGCCCGTATTGCATTACCAACTTTGAAGAAAGTCGCCTCAACTTGGAGCTTGAAGATACCCTGGAAATAAAAGACATCGTTGAAATCGTCCATGCGGCACTCCAGAACGAGGGTTAATGCTAAAGTAACTATTTTTCTAATGTATAGCCCGGATAGCAGCTTAGAAAAATGGAATTGCCAATAGGCGCTTGTTAAGTTGATGAGGAGATAAAAATTGGGAAACGACGTATTGCCAGCTGAGAAATTGCAGCCATTTTCGGAAACTCTCGGCAGCCGAAATTTCGGAGATGTCCTGGTTGTCGGGGGTGGTGTCAGTGGTATCCAGGCATCCCTGGACCTGGCCACTGCTGGATTCAAGGTCTACCTGGTTGAGAAGGGGGCGAGCATTGGCGGCCACATGGCCCAGCTCGATAAGACCTTTCCAACCAATGACTGCTCTATGTGAATTCTGGCACCGAAACTGGTCGAGGTCGGCCGGCACCCAAACATAGAAATCCTGACGTTTACCGAAGTCACTGCCATTGAAGGTGAAAAAGGCAACTTCAGCGCTACGCTGCAAAAGAAACCCCGTTATATTATCGAAGATAAATGCACGGGGTGTACCACCTGTGTCGAATATTGTCCGGTGGAATACCCGGATGCGTTTAACCAGGGAATTTCGCAGAACAAGGCCGTACATGTCTACTTTTCCCAGGCCATTCCCCTGGTGGCCTACATCGATGAAAGCTGCCTCTATCTCAAAGAGGGCAAGTGCGATATCTGCCGGGGGGTGTGCAAGACCGGCGCCATCGATTTCAGGCAGACCGCGGAAACAATCGAGGTCAATGTCGGTGCGGTGGTTCTGTCATCCGGTATGCAGCCATTCGATCCCAGCATCCGGGACGAGTATGGTTACGGCCGCATGCAGAATGTGGTCACCAGTATGGATTACGAACGTCTGCTCTCTTCGACCGGCCCCTATGGCGGTGAAGTATTGCGCGCCTCAGATAAAACCCATCCCAAGAAAATAGCCTGGATACAGTGCATCGGATCCCGGCGCGTGACCGAGGGCGATAACAGCTATTGCTCCGGGGTCTGCTGTACCTATACGCAGAAGCAGGTGATCCTGACCAAGGAGCACGAACCGGATGCGGAATGCACCGTGTTTCACAATGACATCCGGGCTTTTGGAAAAGATTTTGAAAGATATTTTCAGCGGGCCGAGCAACTGGACGGGGTCGAGTTTATACGCAGTTACGCCTCTATCGCCAAGGAAGACTCCGAGACCGGCAGCGTGACGGTTCGCTACGCCACGCCGGCCGATGGCGTCCAGGAAGCCGAGTTCGACATGGTGGTGTTGTCTGTCGGGCTGAATCCGCCGGAAACGAACAAGACGCTGTCTGAACAGTTCGGCATCAAACTCAACGACCACGGCTTCTGCATCACGGATTCTTCCAACCCGGTCAAGACCGACCGGCCCGGTGTCTATATCAGCGGTGCCTTTCAGGGGCCGACCGACATCCCCGAATCAGTTTTCAGTGCCAGCGGCGCCGGGTCGCAAATTGGTGAACTGCTGGACTACCGGCGTGGCAAACTGGCCAAGGACAGGGTCTATCCGGAAGAAAAGGATGTCTCCACCGAGGAACCCCGTATCGGTGTGTTTGTCTGCCACTGCGGAGCTAACATTGGTGCCGTCGTCAACGTTCCGTCTACGGTTGAATACGCCCGTACCCTGCCCAATGTGGTCTATGCTACCGAGCAGATCTTTTCCTGCGCCAACAACTCCGCCAGGGAAATAACCGATCTGGCCATGGAAAAGGGGCTTAACCGGGTGGTGATAGCGGCCTGTTCGCCCCGAACCCTTGAGCCGCTGTTCCGGGACACCCTGCGGGAGGCGGGTCTGAACCAGTATTACCTGGACATGGCCAATATTCGCGAGCACTGCTCCTGGGTGCATGCCAAACAGAAGGATGAGGCCACCCGGAAAGCCCAGGATATCGTGCGTATGTCCGTGGCTCGGGCGGCGCAGCTGCAACCACTGCAGGAATACGACCTGCCGGTCAACAAGGCGGCCCTGGTAGTCGGCGGCGGCATCGGCGGCATGACCTGTGCCCTGTCCATTGCCCGGCAGGGGCATGAAGTGCACCTGGTGGAGAAGGCCAAAGAACTCGGCGGCATGGCACGGAGAATCCATTCCACCCTCGAAGGTCTGGATGTACAGACGTACCTGGATGATCTGATTTGCGCCGTATACCAGAATCCCTGCATCCATGTATCCCATGAGGCCACCATCAAAGCGGTGGATGGCTACCTGGGTAATTTTACCACGACCGTGGAAACCGAAGGTCGGATCAAGACCATCAAGCATGGCGCCTCGGTTCTCGCCATCGGTGCGGATGTGTACACCCCGACCGAATATCTCTACAGGGAAAATGAAAATGTATACACCCACATCGATCTGGGAGGGGAGATCGCCAAGGGTAATGAGACGGTTATCAACGCCGAAAGCCTGGTCATGATCCAGTGCGTGGGCTGCCGCAATGAAGACCGCAATTACTGCTCGCGGGTCTGCTGCGGCCATGCGGTTAAAAACGCCTTGAAGCTCAAGGAAAAGAATCCGGACATGCGCATCTATATCCTCTTTCGGGACATGCGCACCTACGGGTTCCGCGAGGATGCCTACCGCGACGCCTGCGAAAAAGAAGTGCGGTTCATCCGGTATACCCCCGAGGATCCCCCTGAGGTCGAAACCGCCAAAGAGGGTGGCAAAGAGGTAATTCGGGTGACAGTGACCGACCAAATCCTGGGGCAGCGGCTGGAATTGGATGCCGATGTACTTTCCCTGGCCGCCGCCGTCATACCCTCCGAGTCCACCCAGGAGGTCGCCTCCCTTTTCAAGGTAACTTTGAGCCCGGACGAGTTTTTCAAAGAGGCCCATGTGAAGCTCAAGCCGGTTGAGTTTGCCGCAGACGGCGTGTCCCTCTGTGGAACAGCCCATTATCCCAAACACATCCCGGAAACGATCAACCAAGCCTACGGCGCAGCCGGCCGGGTATTGACCCTATTGTCCAATGACACGGTTGTGGCCTCCGGGTCCGTGGCGGAGGTAATCGAGTATGACTGTGTTGCCTGCGGCGCCTGTATTACGGCATGCACCTACGACGCCATCGAGTTTATTGACACCCCCAAGGGCAATAAAGCCTGGGTGAATCCCATCCTCTGCAAGGGTGATGGCGTCTGCAACGCCAAATGTCCCACCAGCGCCATTGTATTGAAGCATTTTACCGACGAGGAGATCTGCAGCCAAATCGATACGGCGGTTACGGATGAAGAGATCCTGCAGCAGATGGATGCGATTGTGGAACAAGGTTAAAATCTTATTGGTTCAAAGGTTCAGGGTTCAGAGGTTCAGGGTTGGAGGTCTATAGGATTTTGAAGGTTTCTAACCCTTGAACGGGGAACCTTGAACGCAGAACCTATGATCTAAATACGAAGTTCTTTTTATTGGTAATGGAACGCTTTTAGGAGGTCCTGATAGATGAGTCACGAATTCAAACCGAGAATATTGGGTTTTGTCTGCCACTGGTGAGCTTACGGAGCGGCTGACCTGGCTGGAGTTTCCAGACTACAATATTCGGACGATATGCGGCTTATCCGGGTCATGTGTTCCGGCCGAGTCGATTTGGAGTTTCTCCTTCGGGCCTTTTTAAAGGGACAAGATGGCGTTTACATCGGGGGATGCAAGCTGGATGAGTGCAACTACGTCACCCATGGTAACTACGATGCCCTGGCCAACACTTACCTGTGCAAACGGATCCTGGCCCACCTCGGCCTGAACCCGGATCGGATGCGGACGGACTTTATGTCCGGGGCCGACGGCAACTTGCTGGCGGAATACACGGATGAATTCAGCAGTCAGCTTAAGGCAATAGGCCCCCTTGGCTCGAGTGAGGGCCTGTCGCCCGGTGAAGTCCGGTTCAGATTGACTGCGGCCAAGAAATTGGTGCCTTACTTACGCCTGGTGGAACGGCAGCGGCTGCGAGCACCTGAGAAGACCAAGCAAGCCTACAAAGCGTACTACGAGAGTGAAGAAGTGGACGCTCTCATTGATGGTATCCTGTCGGAAAAACTGGCCGTCAGCCAGATCCTGCTGTTGCTGGGAGAAAAACCCCTCCCCACTGGCGATATCGCCGAGCGGTTGGGATTGAATCCATCGGATGTGTCGCGTTACATGATCACATCCTCCCGGCATGGGATGGTACGGTATGACACCGAGTCCAAATGTTATGCTTTGGCTTAGATGTAGTTCGAGATTTGAAGCTCCTGTAAACATTTTTACCGAGAATAGATGAAAAAGGGGACTTGTTAGGAACGGGAATATGGACATCGAGATGGTAGATCAGATTATCGACCGGCACAATGGGGAAGAAAGTGCCCTGCTGCAGATCATGCTGGACATCCAGAGCGAAAACAACTGGCTCACCAAGGAGGCTTTGGGAAGGGTCAGTGAAAGACTGGGCGTGCCCATGACCCGGATTCAGCACATCGCGACCTTCTACAAGGCTTTCAGCCTGGTTCCCAAAGGCCGTCACAAAGTGCATATATGCATGGGCACAGCCTGCCACGTACGGGGGGCTTCGCGTATTCTGGATACGGTGGAGGATGCCACGGGGATCAAACCCGGCGAGACTGACCTGGAATTGAAATACAGCCTGGAAACGGTCAACTGCCTGGGCTGCTGCGCCCTGGGGCCGGTCATGGAAGTCGACGGCAAAGTCCACGGGAAAATGTCGCCGGTCAAGACCAGCGAAGCGTTAAATACATACGAGTAGGGGAGAACTATGGCGCGGTTAAGTACGCCTGAAGAGCTGCAGAACTTCAGACAGGAAATCCTATCCAGAAAAGATCCGAAAAATCCCTGCGTTTCTATCTGTGCCGGAGCCGGCTGCGTGGCCTCGGGTGCGGATGAGGTGATCGCCGCTTTTCAGGCCGAGATCGAAAAGCAAGGCCTGACCGCGACCGTGGATACCAAAGGGACCGGCTGTCCCGGTTTTTGCGAACGCGGGCCGGTGGTCGTTATCTATCCCGAGGAGATCTGTTACTTACAGGTAACGGCGGAAGATGTCCCCGATATCGTAGCGCAGACCCTCAAGGAAAATAAGGTTGTTGATCGCCTCCTGTTCGAAGATCCTGTCACCGGTGAAAAAGCCGTCAAAGAATCCGACATATCCTTTTACGCTGCCCAGCAGCGCACGGTACTGTGCAACAATATCAAAATCGATTCCAAATCTATTGATGATTACCTGGCCATTGGTGGGTATAGCGCCCTGTCCAAAGCGCTGAGCGAAATGAGCGATCTGGATGTACTGGAGGAAGTCAAAAAATCCAACATTCGGGGCCGGGGAGGTGCCGGGTTTCCGGCCGGAATCAAGTGGGAGGGGTCCCGTAAGGCATCGGACCCCATTAAATATGTGATCGTGAATGCTGACGAAGGCGACCCCGGGGCATTTATGGACCGGGCGCTTTTAGAAGGCAATCCTCACTCCATCCTGGAAGGGTTGATCATCGGCGGGTATGCCATCGGTGCGCAAGAAGGCTACTTTTATGTACGCCAGGAGTACCCCCTGGCTGTCGAGAATATCAACCTGGCTATCAGGCAGGCCGAGAAATACGGCCTGCTCGGTGAAAATATCCTCGGTTCGGGATTCAATTTTAGGGTCATTGTGCACCAGGGGGCCGGCGCCTTTGTGTGCGGCGAATCGACAGCCCTGATGACGTCGCTGGAAGGCAAGGCCGGGGAGCCACGACCGAAATACGTGCGTTCCAATGTGAAGGGACTCTGGAATAGGCCCAGTGTGCTGAACAACGTCGAGACATGGGCCAACGTGCCGCTGATCGTCAACAACGGTGCAGACTGGTTTACCTCCGTTGGCACCGAATCCAGTAAGGGCACCAAGATATTTTCCCTGGTCGGCAAGATCACCAACACCGGTTTGGTGGAAGTCCCCATGGGCATGACCCTACACGATATCATCTACAAAATCGGCGGGGGCATCCCGGACGGCAAGCAGTTCAAGGCTGTCCAGACCGGAGGCCCCTCCGGGGGCTGCATCCCTGAAGACAAGCTGGATTTACAAGTGGGGTTTGACGAACTCACCAAGGCCGGATCCATGATGGGCTCGGGCGGCATGATCGTCATGGACGAGGACACCTGCATGGTGGACGTCGCCCGCTACTTCATCGAATTCCTCACCGATGAATCCTGCGGCAAGTGTGTGCCCTGCCGCGAAGGCCTGCGCCAGATGCACGGCATCCTGACCAACATTACCAGCGGTAAGGGGCAGGCAGGGGATATCGAACTGCTGGAAGAGTTGTCCGAATGTGCGGTGGAGGCTTCTCTTTGTGCTCTGGGCAAAAGCGCACCCAACCCGTTTTTGAGCACCCTGCGCTATTTCCGGGATGAGTACGAGGCTCATATCAAGGAGAAGAGATGCCCGTCCCTGTACTGCAAGGAGCTGGTTTCTTACTATATTGATCCTGAAAAATGCCAGGCCTGTATGATCTGCGCCCGCAAGTGCCCGGTAGATGCCATCGAAGGCGGCAAGAAGAAAATCCACGTCATCGACCAGGAAACCTGCACCAGTTGCGGCACCTGTCTGGAGGTTTGTCCGTCGAGATTTGATGCAGTGGTCAAGCTGTCCGGCGAGCCGGTGCCCCCGGCGATCGATGAAAAAGACAGAATCATAACCAAGAAGAGCAAATAACGATGAGCGAATTCCAATTAGAAATTGACGGGCAGAATGTGACGGCGACAGAAGGGATGACGGTTCTGGAAGCGGCCCAGAAAGCGGGGATC
>Ga0126329_10000068_pt1 | contig 45209 bp, 46 predicted proteins | sample InaspJWI85metaG_FD_104915 | JGI IMG/M metagenome (GOLD analysis project Ga0126329, IMG submission 104915) | Marine gutless worms symbiont microbial communities from Oahu, Hawaii - Inanidrilus sp. 2 OAHU.JWI-85 metaG | ecosystem: Host-associated > Annelida > Digestive system > Unclassified...
CAGTCTCGAACCCAAGCAGTTTGAAGGTACCGTGGATCTCGAAACCAGTAACAAGCAGAATAAGGATCAACAACATCTGCAGCCAATGCCAGAACCGCTCATAACGGGTATACAGATATATCTTGGTCATTTTCTTGGCAGTCATGAATCAGTCCTCCTTCCGGCCATTTCTACTGGTAAAAACGCGACCGAGCCCGTGCAGGCAAACCCCGAAGAGGGCGCCCACAATTGCCAGCCAGCCCACCATGTCGAGCAATCGATAGTTGTCCCGCCCGGGCATGTAAACCCCGGCGATATTGGCCAGACGGCCGCCCTTTTGGATGTGACATTCGGTACAGTTCACCACGTTATCTTTCGGGGCCACCATGTGCGTCGTCGGGTAGACATAGGTCGTTTTTACAAAATCGAATTCTCCGGAGAACGGCACGCCTACGGCCGCATTACCCAGTTTCAAGGCCCGGTCCCAGTTCATATCCTTCCAATATCCTTTGGGGCCGGAGAGCAGCGGTACAAGCAGGGTTTTGTTGATCTTGTCATAGGGCTGGTTGCCCCGGTGAACCTTGAACGGATAAATACGTGAATTGGGGTCATCGGGTCCGCCCACGGCATGGCTCAGTTTTACTTCGCCAGAGGGGTCAATCGTATCTTTGGCCGTCAAGCTGTCAATGGAACCATTGAACCAGGCGTATTCCGGCTTGACATCCTTGGCCCATTTCATCTGGCCTTTGATGGACAGGTAATCGTGTTTACCGAATTCATCCTTGGTCTTGTAGGGCTTGCCGTCTTTCAATTTGCCGGACTGGGCCCAGTCCCAGGACATCTTGGTGGGGTTGACCCGGGCAAACGTTGGAATGTGGCAAGCCTGGCAGGACACCTTGTCCGTATGGTCATTGGCCTTGGATCCGGCCTTGTGCGGTTTGGCGCTGTGACAGGACTCACAGGTAATCTTGGACGTGAGGTCGTCTTCGATCAGGCTCTTGCGGTCCGTGTAGGCCGGCTGGGTGTAGATGCGGCCAGCAATGTTGTGCATGCTGGTAGTGTGACAGCGGGTACAATCAAAATTCTGTCCATCCACACCCATGTGGACATCCAGATTTTTATTGGGTTTGGTCAGGGAAGAATCCAGGTCCCCGTGTTTAACACCGTCACCACCGCCCCCATAAAAATGACAGGAGCCGCAGTTTTTCCGGGTGGGCCGGCTGACCGCTACCACCGCAGCCTGAATCTCACCGCTGATTTCGTCGGCGATTTCCTTTTCTTCGGGATCATCAGATTCCGAAAAAGCTTGAAAATCGGTAAAGGCCTCTTCCCAGTTGATGTCCTTCTGACCGTGGCAGACCAGGCAGTTGACGCTCTCGGTCTTGTTGCCCCAGCCCGGGTGACAGGAAAGGCAGCCCTTGTCCTGCCAGCTGTTGGCAGAGATACAATAGTTGTTCAGGGAATGTCCCGCTTTGCCGCGCACGGCACCGTTTTCGGTTGCACCGGCCTTCCACGTCCAGTGAATGGTCTTATGGAACTGGTTCTCCGCTTCCGAGTGGCAGGAGAGGCAGGCCTGGGTTACTTCCGGTCCGGATTTGAATTTCTTCTGCAGGGCGTCAACATTGGCATGGTTGACAGTCACCCACACTTTCTTTTCCTTGGTCGCCTGCTGCGCCATGGTCCGTCCAGGAGCCTGCTCATCTTCGGGAGTGTCGGCAGCCACTGGTCCGGCAAAGGCGACCAACGCCAATACCACAACCAGATGGTTAATTCGTTTGAAGAGTTTCATTGCAATGCCCTCTTTTACCGCAGCTGCCGGCCGGCAGCTGCGCACTACCATTTATGCTTCCTGTTTCGACACGTCATAAGTGCTGCCCAGGATTGTCAGGCCTTGGCAGCCGATCAGATTGGGTGATAACCAAAAGTAAAAATCACCCGATTAGCTTTGCACCGGCCCTGGGAACTGCGGCCGGTACAAAGGCCATGGGTTGCGCCGGCTTGCTATCAAGGTGCCGGCGGTTTAATCTTAAAAGAACCGTCCTTATTGAGAACCAGTTCACCTTCCACGTAATAGACTTTCTTCAGTTCCGGGCGAATGTCCTGCACCATGTAGTAAGACTCACCACTGCGCGCACCCGTACCGCAAACAAACACGATAGGCTTGGTGCTCGGCAGGGTCGGAATCTTCGCTTCCAGGTTGTCTACCGGAATGTTGATGGCTGTCTTGATGCTGTCCTTGTCAAATTCATCCTTGTCCCGCACATCGATGAGCATGATGCTGCCGGGATTATCCTTCATGATTTTTGCAAAGGTAGCCAGGTCAATGGTCCCTTCCTCGCTCCCCGCTTTGACGGCCACCGGGGCAGCGCCGGCTACTTTTTTCCAGGCCGGGTAACCGGCCGCAAACACCACTACATCCTTATAACCAAGTTTGACCGCCTTCCTGGCGGACTTATGGCTGAGCTTTCATGTGTACCCGCCGCAGTAGAAAACCAGCGGCGTGCTCTTGTCGGCAGGCAGTTCGGCGGTCATCTTGTCGATCTTGCTGTCCGGGATGCTGATGGCACCCGGGATGTGGCCTTTGACGTACTTGGGGCGGGTCGGACGGGAGTCGACAAAGACCACGTTGGCCTTCTTGTCGATCTTGCTTTTTACCCAGCTGGCTTCCACGGCATAGTAGTTACCGGCCGTCTTTTTCCAAACGGGAAAACCGTCTTCAAATACTTTCACATTCTTGTAACCGAGTTTTTCCGCCTTCCAGGCGGATTTGTGGCTCAGCTTTCAAGTGGGCCCCTGGCAATAGAAAATCAGCAGGGCATCCTTGTCCTTGGGTAGCTTGTCGACCATCTTGTCGAACTTGCTGTCCGGGATGCTCACGGCCGTGGGAATGTAGCCTTTGTCGTACTTGGGACGCTTGGGCCGGGAGTCGATGATCAGCACGTTCTCCGGCATGGGCATCACGGCGTACTTCTGGACGAATTTCACGTCGACAATGGCGTGAAATTTCCAGTCCGCGGCCTTTTCAGCCTTGGCGGGGGTCTCTTTGGTGGCCGACTTGGTCGCCGTACACCCGAAACCGAAACCCACCAGCAGCATCAGGCTGACTGCCAGGATGGTCAGTTTACGGAATTTCATGTTTACCTCCTGTTTTGGGTTAACAAATACTTCCAATCCAGTGTCTGTCTTAGCGTTGTTCTTTATTGATTAAGGGTCATTCACAAGGGGTAACTTGTGGGTGACACCTATTTACATTTTGCCGGCGTCGGTGAATCCGCGGCAAAAGACCAAAGGTAGGTGTAAATGTCGAGAAGCTGCTTGTCATTGAGCGCCGCCCATTCCGGGGCGCACTTAAATTCAGCAAAACTCTTCTGCTCGAAAATCTGGGTCCACTCGGCCTGTGTGTGGGCATCCGGGTTTACGATTGGCTTGGGGGCACTCACCTCGCCGCGGGCCATGCAGGCCTTGTAGACTTTACGATAGGTGTATTTGCCCTTGCGCTTGTTGCCGTCCGGCCCTGCGAACACAGGTGCCAGGCCGGTAAAGATAAAGACCACTACGGTCAGCAATAATACGATCTTTTTCATTTTTCTCTCCCTCTCCTTTAATGGGTATGTAAATTCAAACGATATCTTGATAATTCTAGAAAACCACGTACCGTTCCATAGTCTCAATCAGTTCCGCATTCCTGGCTTGGGTGGCAAAATCCTTGAAACCCACCCCGGGCACTTCATCTTCACGCCCGTGCAGACCGAAAGCCCGGAAACTCACATCACAGATGGATAGGGCCGCCCGTCCCACCAGATCCCGGAATTCGGGCAGTAGGGTCAGCTGAACCGCAGCTCCGGTAAAAAAGATGTGAACCTGCTTGCCCCGGGCATAGGCCGCCCGGGTCAGAGAGACCACATGGTTCATATACTTGTCGGAACAAACCAGGATACCAAGCGTTCCGGGTATTTTGTCGGCCAGGGCTACCACCAGCAAATCACCTTGTCGTGTTCGAAAATGTCATCGACCAGCGCTTCCCAATCCGGTGTTGTTTCATAAAGCACCACCACCGAAGTTTCATGATGCGTGCCCAGGGCATACGTGAATCTTTCCACAGACTCATCCGGCTCTGATTTTAAGATGTGCAGTACTTTCATCGTGTAGTTCGTTTGCCTGAATCTAAAATGGAATCACCACGTCAGCCTCGTCGATCAGGGTGGCCATATCGGTCAGCGTCATGTGTTTAAACCCGTAATGCTCCACATTGATGGAATTATTGGAATAGCGTTTGCCGTTCATTTCATCGATGAATTCCATGTTATCCCGGTAGGCCTCGTCCATCGTTTCAATTTCGTGATCCAGGACGAACATTTGGACCGGTACACCGTGCAGGAGCAATCCCAGACTGGTCCGTAACCCTTCGTATTGCTGAGATTTATCTTTTATAACCACGGCTGTGTGCATCGATCCGGCCCCTACCTGTTCACTAGATGATTAAATCCCGTCGGGTATGACTTGAGCAAGTCCTGTGCCAGTAGACAGAGTCAAACAATAAACAAAGTAACACTATGATTTTATAAACAATTATCACACCAATGAAAAAGGGTTGCGCTGTACTGTTAAGGTGTTTATGTTAACAGGTGTTAACATTATCTATTTACACCTTAACATTTGGGAGAAACATACATGGATGTATCCCAACACTGGAAAACCATCGTCGATACGCTGAAGGACGGCTTGTTGGTAGTTGATCCACAGGGCATCATCCTGGCGGCCAATACGGCCGCGGAACGGGTCACCGGTTATGGCACCGATGAACTTATCGGCAAATCCTGCCGACTTTTGAATTGCACCGGGTGTAAGTTGCTGGGGGCCTCCGTCCCCGACAAGTTCTGCCAGCTGTTTGTGACCGAGAATGTGAAAGAGAAAAAATGCCTGATCACCAACAAAGATCGCCGGTCGGTGCATGTCCTGAAGAATGCAAAAGTGCTGCGAGATGAAAATGGCAATGTAATCGGAGCAGTGGAAACCCTTACCGACATTACGGATTCTGTCCGCCAGCAGCAGGAGATCAAAACGCTAAAACAAACATTCCAGCTGACCGAGGGTTACCATGGCATCCTGGGTAAATCGCCCCAGGTACAGCGCTTGTTCGATATGATCGACAATGTAGCCCCCTCGGATACCCCGGTGATGATTCTCGGGCCCAGTGGGAGCGGCAAGGAATTGGTCGCCCGGGCCATCCACCGCGAAAGCCCACGGGGCGACAAGCCCTTCGTCAAAGTAAACTGTGCGTCTTTGAATGAAAACCTGCTGGAGAGTGAATTGTTTGGGCATGTAAAAGGCGCTTTTACCGGTGCGGACAAAACCCGGGTCGGCCGTTTCGAAGCCGCCCATGGCGGTACCCTGCTGCTCGACGAGATTGGTGATATCCCCCCGGCGCTGCAGGTCAAGTTGCTGCGGGTCCTGGAAGACAAAAAAATCGAACGGGTCGGGGACAACCGTCCCATACCGGTCGATGTCCGAATCATCTCGGCTACCAACCGCAACCTTGAAAAACTGATTGCGGCGGACAGCTTCCGGGAGGATCTTTTTTTCCGAATCAATGTTTTTCCGTTGCACTGTCCGGCCCTCGCCGACCGCCGGGAGGACATCCCGCTGATTGCCCAGAATTTCATCCGGCGCAATGCAACCGCCAGCGGCAAAAAAATTCTGGGACTCACGCCGGAGGCCCTGGAAAAAATGACCCTCTACGCATGGCCCGGCAATGTACGGGAACTCAGAAATGCCATTGAATACGCCTTCGTGTTGTGTTCGAGTGGCGCCATCGGGGTTGACCATCTGCCGCCCAAGATCGTACACGCCAACGATTCGATCGGGACTGAATGCCGTATAGATCCGGGCTGTATAGATGATAGGACGGAATTGATCAAAGTATTGCAAGGGGTCAACGGCAATCAGTCTGCCGCGGCCCGGGAGCTGGGGGTTAGCCGGGTAACGGTATGGAAGCGGATGAAGAAGTATGGGATTGACCCCAAAAAAGACCTTTAGAAGCGGTTGCAAACCCTCCCCTCGGGTTCAATCTCCGCGTTGGATGCGAAATTTAAATCCTCGAAATACTGTGACTATTCCTCCGGTTAAAACTCCACATCCGCCTTGACCTTGACCCCGATTGAAGGCTTTGAAACCGCTTCATTTCTTATTGGCATACCTGTTCACTTAGTCTGGTTCCCGGCCAGAGATTCGGCCAAATCATCTTGAACGGCAAAAACATCGGGGGTGTGTCCTTTGGTGACGAATTGGTAATCGGCCGCGGTGATAATACCGGCCGTCTGCGGCTGGTCAGCAGCGACCTGCCGGTTGCCGACCGTATCCGAAAATGGACGGGCGGCAAAGGTGTGATCGCCGGATGTGACCAGGCCCCCTCCAGCTTCTGAAGTGCGGTGGGCAACCTTTGTAACCGTACCGGTCGGCTGGGCCTGAATAAAGGCCAGGTCATCGGCGGCAATAACGTTTCCGGATGCCTGGTCCTGGGCCAAGGCAGAGGTGCCCGATACCAGGATGAGCGTCGTCAGGGTGATAATGCCAGTGATTGTTTTTCTCGTGAAGGTTTGCATAATTTCCTCCTTTGCAGGTTGTTGCTGTTTTTTAAAATTTTATAACTATCGAACTGTTCTTCCAAAAAAATCGGCTGTTTATCGCGGCTACAATTTGATTGTTTTAAAGTTTTAAAACCATCGAACTATGTGGGCAAAAAAAATTTAGTCCAAAATGTTCAACATCTTGCGGACCTCGTCCAGGGTGCCTTTATTGGCCCGGGCGACCAGAAACTTGCCCCGCCTTTCCGTGGTAATCAGGTCGGCGTTGGTCAGTTCCTTCAGGTGGTGTGAAACGGTCGGGGCCCCGATATTGAGTGACTCCATGATATCGCAGATAAAACACTCGCAACCGTCGGTCGCGAAATCGCTCTCGTTATGCCGGGCGATCTCCAGGTAGAGCTCAAGTCGCTTCTGGTGCGATAGCGCCTTGAGTATTTTAGCCAGTTTTGCCGTTTCCATGCTTGCCTCAGTTTACATATTTTACAATTCGATAACTTTCGAAATGAAAGTACTGCATGACGGGCCCCCTGTCAAGCGGTTTTTAGCCATTTTGTTAGAAAACAGCCCGCGTTATTGCAAACCTGGGGGGCGGGATGACAATCGCTGCTGCTGAAGGTTCAAGCGAAAATAGGCCATTAGATCTGAAATTACAAGGCATTAACCCTATCAGGACCGATAGTGATGCGGGCTGATGGCAGGTTGGGTGTCTCTAAACAGGGGTGTGGCAGAGAATCAAGATACGAGATCAAGCAGTTGTGTCTGCTCTTTGGTGGTAAGGTGACGCCAACGGCCCTTTTTCAATTTCCCCAGCTGAATGTGGGCTACCCGGATGCGTTTAAGCTGTTTAACTGTATGGCCCACTTTGCCCACCATCCGGCGGATCTGGCGATTGCGACCCTCCTGAAGGATGATGAGAAACCGGTTGGTGGACAGTTTTTTCACTTTTGCCGGACGGGTTCGCTTGTCTTGTATCATCAACCCACGCGCCAGTTTCTTCAAAACGCTCTGCGTCAGGGGTTTATCAACCGTCACTTCATATTCTTTTTCATGGTCGAAAGAGGGGTGCGACAACCGGTGGTGAATGCGGCCGTCATCGGTGAGCAGAAGCAAACCGGTGGACGCTTTGTCCAAACGCCCGACCGGAAAAAGCCGACGGTCGCTATCCACCAGTTCCAATACGATTTTCTCTCCGGGATGATCACAGGAGGTGACGTATCCTTCCGGTTTGTGCAGGGCCAAATAGACATGCTCGGATTTCAAGACCGCCGGTTTGCCATCCACAGCTACACGATCGGCATCCGGGTCAACCTGGGTACCCAGGGTTTTAATCCGCTCTCCGTTGACCGTCACGCGGCCGGACAGGATGAGGGCCTCCCCTTTCCGGCGGGAACAGACCCCGGCGGCAGAAAGGAATTTTTGCAGACGCATGGGTTTCATAAGCGGTCACAACGTACGTTTGCAAATTGTCGCTCGAACTCGTCATCCAGCTCTTCGGCAAACTGTTCCAGGGAGAAATCGCGCCCGCACGCCCGGCAGGCCAGCGTCACCCGGGTTCAAGTTCGCTTCATTGCCAGCTGCCCCCCGCACACCGGGCAGGCCGACTTAATTGCATCTATCATTTTACATATACTCCTAAAACGTGTCTTGCGGGCCAATCTAGTTAACAACAGCGATGTAATTTGACAAGTTCCGGTTTGTGTGTCAATTCAAATCGGGATTGCTATCGAAATCGGAATCAGGTCTCGATAACGATTTCGTCAGCGATCCCGATTTCGATTTTGAATCCTTAAGAATTCCTATGGTCCTGAACTCACTTTTCCCGGTCTTCGCTCTCGTCGTGTTGGGGGTCTGCCTGAAGTATTACCGGATCACCGACGAGAGGTTCTTGAAAACAGCGGACCGCCTGGTCTACTTCATCTTCTTCCCGGCCATGCTGTTCTGGAAAATAGGTGGCGCTCAAACCGCGACCGGCATCCCTTGGCGCTTCTGTGGCGCCGCCCTGGCCGCGGTGGCCGTCATCTACCTGATCAGCGCGGTTGCCCTGAAAATCTTCCGGATTACTGCTTTCCAAGCCGGGTCTTACTCCCAGAGCTGTTACCGCTTCAATACCTACATCGGTATGGCGATCATTCTCAGCGCCCAGGGTGAACCCGGGATTCGCAACTTCGGCATCTTGATTGGATTTTTGATCCCGTTTATCAATGTACTGGCTGTCGCCACTCTGTCATGGTATGGCGAAGGGGCCGGATCCGGGAATTCACGCCTCGGCCTTACGCTGAAAGCCCTGGTCTCCAACCCGCTGGTTCTGGCCTGCCTGGCCGGTCTGGTCTATGCGCGGTTCATCAACACGTTTCCCGTCTTTATCGACAACGCCCTGAGTCTGATTTCGATGGTTACGCTGCCGCTGGCCCTGCTGAGCATCGGTGGCTCTTTAACGATTAAATCGCTGGCCGGGTACATGCGGCCCGCTATGGTCGCGGCCGGCATTAAACTGGTCCTGCTGCCCCTGGTCGGGTATGGCCTCTTAAAGTTATTCGCAGTCAGCCGGTTTGAAATCCAGACCGGCATGATCTTCTTTGCGCTGCCCACTTCCACCGCCCTGTATGTGCTCTCATCCCAGCTGGGCAGCGATACCCGACTGGCGGCAGCCTCCATCGTGTTGTCTACGATTCTGTCTTTTGTATCGCTGAGCGTGGTACTATTGATTTTCTTTTGAAACCGCAGGTGGCCTGTTCATGGAGACAAAATTCAAGCTGGTGATCGAATATGACGGGACCGCCTATCACGGCTGGCAGCGCCAGGCTACCGACCGCAGCATCCAGGCAGAAATCGAAAAAGCACTGGCTGTAATGACGCGCCGGGAAGTTTCCCTGGCGGCCTCCGGACGCACGGACGCCGGCGTGCACGCCCTGGGCCAAGTCGCCCATTTCGCCGCCGAAACAACCATGACCTCTTCAGAATTTCTCAAGGGTCTGAACAGCCTGCTGCCGGTCGATATCGTCATCAGGTCCTGCAAGGCGGTCGCAGCGGAATTCCATGCGCGCTACGACGCCCGGCGTAAAACCTATGAGTATAGAATCTTGAATCGTCCGGTACCCTCAGCCGTGGACCACCGCTTCGTGTGGCACCTGCGCCGGGAACTTGATCTGGAAAGCATGCAGGCGGCCGCACATCACGTGGTCGGCCAACACGATTTTAAGGCCTTCGAGGGCACCGGCAGCCCGCGGTCATCCACCGTTCGCACCATTTTTAGGGCTGCGTTTTTCCGGGAAGACCAAGATTACCTCATTTTCGAAATCGAAGGCGATGGATTCCTGCGCTACATGGTGCGCAATATCGTGGGGACCCTGGTGGAGGTAGGTCGCAGCAGAATCACGCCTGAGGATTTTAAGGCGATCCTGAATTCACGTGATCGGGAACAGGCCGGAGCCACCGCCCCACCGCAGGGATTGTTTCTGGTTTCTGTGGACTATGCCTAGCCCGCAAGTGCCTTTTCACTTGGCCGCAATATTTTCATACATTTACCTGTGATAATCTCAATATGCCAGCATTCTTATGCAATTCCATATATTGGAAACCTGCATGGAAATTGTGCCAGCGAAGATAGTATCACGTATAGGAAGCTATCCTTTCCGCGGCGATATTAAGATGGATGCCGCTGTATGTTGCTCATACCAATCAAAAGTCGCTGATACCCGGTTGATAGGTTAGGTCGATCTTCGGCAATGGTTTTCCACCCAAGGTCGCCTCGAAGGCCAGCAGACGTTTATAGACAGAGAGCAGCTCAACGATTGTTGTCCAGGAGTTGACCAGATACTGAAAAGAATTGCTCACCTGATTGAAAGCTGTGAGTATCTGCTGCAGGATACCAAAAGTGATCGTACCTGCGGCAATTGTTGGAACCAGGATCAGATAGACAAAGATATTGTCGGCCTGCAGGTAGAGACTGCGGGCCACGTTAAAATACATATAGTGAAAATAGAGGCGGAAATAGTTACGCCGCACATTGCCAAAAAGCTGCTTCAAGCTTACCGGCTGGGCTCTTAGTTCATCGTCTTCCCCATAGACCAGTTCCTTGCGATAGGCCGCCTCCACCCGTTGATTTTTAAATTCCAAGCCCGGCAGTTTGATGCCCACCGCGGCAAGCAGCCCGGTACCAAACAGCGACCAGAGGATGGCCGCGGTAAAGAGCGGATAGGGGATGGCCCCAACAATCGGCAGTTCGGTTACATATTGTGAAAGTGACCACAATACCGGCAGGAATGCAAACAACGTCATCACCGCATCCACCATGGCAACGCCAAGGCCCTCCATTATGGAGGCAAATCGCATGGTATCTTCCTGGATACGCTGGGCGGCACCTTCGATATGGCGAAGCTCCTTCCAGTAGCCGGTATAGTAGTCGTTCATAGCTGTGCGCCAGCGAAAAACATAGTGGCTTATGAAAAACCGGGTGAAAACAAATACAGCTATTGCCAGAAAGGCTATCTGGGCGAAGATCATGATCAGGTCATACATTTCCGAAACTGGCACCGATGCCTCTGCTGAAAGGGCACTCTGGACGGCATCAAAAAATAGCCGCCGCCAGTTATTGATGGCCACGGAGACCTGCACGGAGAAATATGTAGAAAATAGTATGCCGGCAGACCCAAGGATTGACCAAAGTTGCCAGGGATGGGGCGCAAAGATCATCCAGAGGCCGGCAAAGATAAGCACCGCGACTGTATAGTAAAGATAGAGCAGTAGAAAGGAGTCGGTAACAAAATGTCCAAGCCCAATTACGGGTGGTTGCTGGGCCGTGCTAAGATTTAAAAATGCCCCCAGATCATCCTTAAAGAGATACCAGATGGCGATCGAAACGGTGATCCAGACTAAGAGCAAGGGGAAAAAAAGCCGTGGGTTTGGGAAAAATGACTTAAACATGGCGTGTTATAGTGGTTGTTGAATATCAAGGTTTGAGATGGAGTTTTCTTGCGTGTTGCTTGTGGAGAATTTTGCTCACAATAATGTGGTAACCAATAGTCTCTCCTGTTCACCGCAACAACCCGTGTAAATGAAATTCGTTTTCACAAAACCTCTATTACGCTAATCAGCTGCTCACGTAATTATTGACCAAGGAAATTCTTGTGGCATTGTAATGTCACTCCGCGGTGCATTCGCAGTGGTGATCCCCACAAAGATCGCATACATAGCGTGTCTTTTTCGGACGCCCAATCCAATTGCTCTTAAACACCAATACGGCGATTGCGCCCAATGATACGAAAACCAGAATTAGTAAAAACTCAATCATACGTTCCCCCACCCATCATTCATGAAGTGTCAACAACTTACCAATCTCCCGTTGCCTATTGCAGATACATTATTAATTAGAAATTGGGTTTATGACGCATTAAAAGAAAAATATGAACATTGGACCTAAATGCAATGAGAACTTTACATATGAAAAGTGGTAGGCAAAAACTGCCAATCATGGGGGCTGGCTAAGGGGAAAGTGATCAAGGATCTTATCGTTGTGCTGAATAGCTGGATAAAGCGCTTTTCAATTTGCCTTTTTGCTGGTTGTTGCCAGCGCCCCAGCTATGTCAATAAAGGACTAAATATAGTGTCAGGTCTTTGATTTCTTGCAACATTCCGTTTTCGAATTGGTTTTTTCAACAATCCAGGGGCGTTCGCCGGAGTTGCTGCCATGATCGGCCTGCAAATCCTGTTACCCTACCACCCCATAGCCAATTGTATCTTTCAGCGCGCACCTATCAACATCGTCGATTGGGTTTTCATCTTGACCTATGCTATATTGATTTACTGATTTGTCGACCTCGGGAAGACGTTTCGACGCCGCCGCCAAATCTCGAAAAACCGACTTGATGGAGAGTACAATGAAACACGCTCTGAATGCGTTCTTTATTTCTTTTTTGCTTTCCATACTCACCACCCAACTTTGGGCGCAGCCCTATGTGATAAATCGGGATGCCTCGTTTGAAAGTGGTTTTCGCAGCACAACAATCCTACAGGGGTTGGAGCATCCCTGGTCAATGGCGTGGCTGCCCAATGGGGATATGCTGATCACCGAACGGCCGGGACGATTGCGCCGCATAAAGGATAATCGCCTGATGGCCGCTCCAATCTCCGGTATTCCGGAAGTTTTCGCCTCCGGCCAGGGTGGACTGCTTGACATCAGACCACATCCCCAATTCGAAGATAACCGGTTACTTTATTTCACCTACTCCCATGGTGGTTTGACGGCTAACCGCACCCGTGTAGCCAGAGCCATGCTTCGCGGTGAGCGTCTGGAAAGTTGGCAGGTCGTCTTTGAGGTCGATTCCGCTAAATTCGGGAGTCAACATTTTGGTTCTCGTCTACTGTGGATGCAAGACGGGACGCTCATCATTTCAATTGGTGACGGAGGCAATCCGCCGATACGTCTAAAAAACGACTGGATCCGCAAACAGGCCCAAAACCGCAAAAGCCGCTTGGGTAAGATTGTGAGAATCAACGCGGACGGGTCGATACCCCAAGACAATCCATTTGTCAGGGCCGCTGATACCGATCCATCGGTATGGAGCTATGGTCATCGCAACATTCAGGGACTGGCGTACGATCCGCTGCGTTCGAGGGTATGGGCCTCAGAACATGGCGCCCTGGGCGGCGATGAATTGAACCATGTTCGCCAGGGTGAGAATTACGGTTGGCCAACTATTACCTACAGCCGAGAGTATTTCAATGGCGCCCCGATATCAGACAGTACCTCGAAACCAGGCATGGTCGACCCGGTTGTGGTCTGGATGACCGCCATTGCCCCGTCAGGGTTGCTGGTTTACACGGGCGATCCATTTCCAAATTGGTATGGTGATGTATTCGTCGGTGGCTTGAAATCCCAAGACATTCGGCGCATTGATTTGGATGATATCGGTAGGGTGGTCGGCGAATTCTCTCTGCGAATCGGTCAGCGGGTTCGGGATATCCGCCAGGGACCGGATGGATTGCTCTATGTCCTGACAGACGAAACCAATGGCAGCCTCATACGCCTGGAACCGACCGGTGACAAGACATCTCCTTCCGCACCTTAAATGCACCTGCCTCTATCTATGATCCGGGCTAGATCGATAGCAAGATACCGGTGCCGCTTGGAATCTTATTGAGCGCGTTTCGCTTCTTTGTTTGAAAAACTTTGCGATATTTCCCGCCAGAAAAAGAATATCATAAGAAAGGGTAAATCGCGGCTATGTGATGTTCTGACTGAAAAAATCTTGCTGTTAAGTCTGCCGGTCCTACGCTTTTCGCGAACGGCTCTTCATCTCCTGCACCCGCTCGTTGTAGTAGGCGATGACTTCCCGCCGGCGCAGCATACCGATCAGAATACCGTGATCCTCTTCGCGGACTACCGGCAAAGCCTCGATGTTGCGGGTGGTGAACTTCTGCATGACCGCATTCAGGTCGTCGGCCATGGTGGTGACGATAATGTCGGTGGTGGCGATGTCGTTGACCACGACCAGGTGCTCGATTTCAGGCGTAAACAGCACCTCGCGAATATCGGTGCTGGAAAAGATGCCCACCAGCCGCTCGTGGCGATCCATGACCGGGAAGTAGTGTTGTTTGGTTTTGGAGAAGTACTGTTTAAATTCCAGGAAAGGCATGCTCTGGGGAATCAAATCCACTTTGCGAACTTTGGACATCAGATCCTTGACGTGGATGGACTGCAGGATATCCACGAAGAACTCGCCGGCATGGGCCGGGGAATCGATGCGTCCTTTGACCTGGTTGTGAAAGATGGTCCATTTGCGGGCCACCAGGTAGGCCACCGAGCAGACCATCAGGCTGGGCAGCAGGAGGTGGTAAGAGTTGGTCATCTCACTCACGAAGATGATTGTGGAAATAGGGGTATTGGATACCGCCGTAAAAAACCCGGCCATGCCCACCACCACGAAAGCTCCCGGTTCAGTGACCACACTCGGCATGATGTTATGGAAAAATTTGCCCACGGCGCCGCCCATGGCCCCGCCGATCACGATCGAAGGTCCGAAGACCCCCCCGCTGCCGCCCGACCCGATGGAAAAACTGGTGGTGAAAATCTTGCCAATGGCCAGCGCCAGCAAAAAGGAGATCGTCAGCTCGTTGTTGAGTGCCATCTGGGCAAATCCGTACCCGAAGGCCAAGGCCTGGGGCAGAAAAAACCCGATGATACCAGTACACAGTCCGCCGATGGCCGGCTTGATGTGGTTGGGTATGGACAGCTTGTGGAAGACCGCCGTCAGTCCGTAAAAGGACTTGATGTACAGCACGCCGGTAGCCACCAAGACCAGGGCCAGGACAAGATAGGGGCCGAGTTCTATGGGATTGCGGAATACGAAATCGGGCGACTCGAACAGCGAACCCCAACCAAATACCAGGCAGAAGAGGCAGTAAGCCACTACCGAAGAAATTCCCGCCGGGATGATGACGTCGGATTCGAACTCGGGATCGCGGTAAAGTACTTCTGCAGCGAACAGGGCCCCGGCCAGGGGCGCCCGGAAGATACTACCGACCCCGGCCCCGATGCCGGCCGCCATCATGATGCGCCGGTCGCGATCGGAAAGATTGAGCTTGGTCGCCAGAAAAGAGCCGAAACCGGCGCCGATTTGGGCAATGGGCCCTTCCCGGCCGCCGGATCCGCCCGTGGTTAACGTTACCGCCGAAGCCAGGGTTTTGACAAACGGCACCCGGCCACGAATGAACCCGCCCCGGTTGTGAAAGGCATCGATAGCCGCATCGGTCCCGTGCCCTTCGGCCTCCGGAGCATAGGTATAGACCAGCCAGCCACTGAAAATACCCCCCAGGGCGGGCAGAATTAAAAGCATCCAGCGGCTGAAGGAAGTCGTCGTGGGTGTCAGGATATGGTGCTCACCGGCCGGGGACGGTGGTCGATAACCCGCCAGCATATCCATGAAATAGTGGCTCCCCAGCAGACACAAATAGTGAAACACAATCGATCCGAGCCCGGCGATCAGCCCGATCAGGACAAAATAAAACGCCCATTTGCCGGCATGGGTGATATTCTCCGACACATCTTCCCCGGCCATGGGGAACAGGCGTTTTAAGGTTCGTTTAAACATGATTCTCTGACCAGCAATAGGTGTAAAGGATACCGGCGTTATGTATCTGGCGATGCTGATTACTCTGAAATCTTAGGAACATCCAACATTGAACATCGAACGTCCAACGTCGAACAAGGTGCTGACGCGCCATTTGGCTTTAATCCCTAATTGGGCCGCCGCAGGCGACCGCCTTTGAAAGTTCGATGTTGAATGTTCGATGTTCAGGGTTCAGGGTTTTGCTTTAGCCCTTTCTCTTCAAACGTTTAAGTTAAATCTTCAATTCCCTTCAAGACGGTATCAAACAATTCCTCTACCTGTTCCACATCGATGCAGGAGAAGGCCACCCGCAGGTTGTGTTCACCCAGGGCAATCAAGCCGACCCCATACGTGTCAAGCAAGTGGACGCGCAATGTTTCCGCCGCCACCGTCTTGAGCTTTAGACACATGAAGTAACCCGAGTTAAACGGGTAGACGTCCCAGGCGTCAGCATACTTGGGATCGGCCAGGACGGCTTTGACGCGCGCGGCCCGGGCCTTGAGGAGGTTGAATTTTTCCTGCTGCTCCGCCTGGTAGGTCTCAGCCTGCATGGCTCTGTAAATGATCGCCTGCCCCAGGTGGGATGCATTAGAGATGTTCCCCCGGACCGCACCGGCGGTTTTTCGTTCGAGGGCATCATAAACCGCGGCCGGATCGCTTTCGAGGGGACATCCGTAGGTAATAAAGCCAACGCGCAGCCCCCAGACAAAATCTTCCTTGGTGGCCCCGTCGAGTTTGACCGCCAGCAGTCGCGGATCGCTCTGACACAGGCGGGCAAACAAAGACTCCTTCAGGGTATCCTCTGCATAGAACAGACCGAAATAGGCATCGTCGAACACGGCCAGTACATAGGTACCGCCGGCGGCCACTTGGGTCAGGATGTCGACAATCCGTTGTCCCTCAGCCTCGATGGCGGTGTACCCGGAGGGGTTCTGGGGAAAATTCAGCAGAACGGTAATCTTGTCGTTTTCAGCCGCCTCTTTTTTGACCGCGGCCTCAAATGCATCCAGGTTAAAGCCACCGTTGGTGTTAAACAGGTCGTAATGACTGATCCGCACCCCTTTGCGCACCGACATAATCAAGTTGTAGTTGCCCCACATCATCTCCGGCAAAATGACCACATCGCCCGGATCCAGCCAGACATCCGCAAATATGGCGATGCCGTGGGTGATGCCGTTGGTAACCACGGGCAGGCTGATCTGTTGGCCGTCCAGGGAAGCGTTCTTAGCATACAGCGAGGCCTTCCAGGCCTTGCGCAAATCGGGAATCCCGAACGAGGGCGCATAGGTAAGATAATTGCTGGCCGGGATATCGTTGACAAATGCGGCCACCGAATCCAGCTTCATGGTGCGGCCGGACTCCTTGGCGATACCAATGGTAGCATTGATGTTGTGCGCCTTTTCCTTGGCTTCGGCACTCTGACTTAAAATGCCCTTGGGGAAAAACAGGTTCTTGCCGATCTGGGACAACATGGCGAACAAGTGGGGGTTGCCGGCCTCAACTATACCGTTTAGTTCTTTGGCAATTGAGTTCATTTTATTCTCCCGTGGAAAAGGAATTGAAGGAAATACCATTAAAATATGAACCTTACCACTTACAAGGGCCTAAGGAAATATGTCAAGCCAAAAAAAAACCCCAACCTTCTAAGGTCAGGGCTTTTCTATAGTAGAACTATACCTGCAGTGTTCGTTCACAGGCGGTAGATTTTGGTTCGGAGCAAGGCTTGAACGCTTTTGAGACCGGAGGCGTAGCAGACGCTACGTCGAGGATCTCACAAGCGTGAAAACGCCGCTCCGGGCCAAAATATGCCGCCTGTGGGCGGACACACTACTTAGCAGCGCGCTTGGAAGCCTTGAGCGGATTAATCTTCTGGGCTTTGGAAGCGGTCATCGTTTTTACGTGCGTGGCCAGATTGCAGTTACCGTTTTTCCATTTGGCGTCCGGTTCCGGGCAGGCGGTGCAGTACCATTTGGATGCATGTTCGGATTTACGGTTACAGCCGTCACACTGTTCAACGATCTCATGACACAAACCACCGTTGTAGGAACAGCCGGCAGCGGTCATAAAATTGCATTCCTGGCCTTCTCTAATAGTTGTACAAAGCATGGGAATCACCTCCTCATAAGATGGTTTCAAACCAAAAAAAAAGGCTGGGAGAATTCCCCGGCCTTTAAAGTCAGGTCCTGTAAATTCGCCGGGACTATAGACACCGTTTTCCGGCTTGTCAAGCAAAATCAATACAAATATTCAAAAAGATGCGGATCAAAAGAACGCTTGATTTTTATACAGAAAATTGCGACTTTGCCACTAAAGGCACATATACTGGCATCAGGTTCACGGTATTTATCGGCAGGGCGGACCGGAACTTTAGCTCCCCATTTATTTGGTGGCAACCATTGAGATCGCCCTACCCGCTGTGAAACCGGATTTGGGCATATAAGCTTAAGATATGATTAAAGATCAAGCCATAGAGGTTCTCGAAATCGAAGCCGCCGGCATCCTCGAAATCGCCGGAAAACTGGACGACAATTTTACCCGGGTAATCGACCTGATCCTGGCCTCGCGCGGACGGGTTATCGTAAGCGGAATTGGAAAATCCGGGCTGATCGGCAAAAAGATGGTAGCGACGTTGAACAGCACCGGGACGCTGGCCATGTTCCTGCACCCGGTGGAAGCCATGCACGGAGACCTCGGTGTGGTCAGTGCGGATGACATCCTGCTGGCACTCTCAAACAGCGGGGAGACTGTGGAACTAAACTCTCTGATCCCAAGCATCAAGATGCTCGGCTGCAAAGTCGTGGCCCTGACCGGCAACCCGGCTTCGACACTTGCTAAAAACAGCGACCTGATTCTGGATGTCGGCGTCGCCAAGGAGGCCTGCCCGCTGGGCCTGGCCCCCACGACCAGCACGACGGCCCTGCTGGCCATGGGTGACGCCCTGGCAGTTGTCCTGACGAATAAGAAAGAATTTAAAAGCAGTGATTTTAAAAAATTCCACCCCGGGGGAGCCCTGGGGCAACGGTTGTCCAACCGGGTTGCGGAATTGATGCTGTCTGGTGACGCGATTCCTGCCGTCCAGGCCGGTGAATCGATCAGAACCGCCGTGAAGGCCATTGACAGCTGTGAACTGGGCGCTGTTTTCGTCGTGGACACGGCCAACATTCTGGTAGGTATCCTCACCGATGGCGACATCCGCCGTTTCGTGGCCCGCCAGAACACCTCTCTAGACGAGCCGGTTGATACGATCATGACCCGGGCCCCGCGCACCCTCTCTCCGGAAGTCCCGGCCTACGACGCCCTGAATCTGATGGAGCGTTACCAAATCACCGTGCTCCCCATCACCGGACCGGAAGGTGACGTAAAGGGACTCTTGCACCTGCACGACATTCTCGGGAAAGGCGAATTTACTTTTAACGGAAAATAACACGCACCTCTCAGGAGAAGGGCTATGGACTTTGGCGACTTGGATCCAACCATTGAATCTCTTGGCGAAGCTAAAATTCCGTCCCCGATACTGAAAGAAAAAATTGCGGGTCAGGCCCAGTATTTTGTGTCGGATGACGATCAAATCTGCATCTCGGTCCGGCCGGCGGAGATTGCCGCCAAAATAGAGGCGGGGGTCCCCCTGCCGGCGTTCGAACTGGCCGGCCCGCGACGCGACATCTATTTCGATCCGAGCAAACTGCGCTGCGCGATTGTCACCTGTGGGGGGTTGTGCCCCGGCCTGAATGATATTATCCGGGCTATCGTCCTCGAACTTTATTACCATTACGGTGTACGCAATATCTACGGTATCCGCTACGGCCTGCAGGGCTTCATTTCCGACTACGGCCACGATTTCATGGACCTTACGCCTTCCGTGGTTTCCCTGATCCTCAACATGGGCGGTTCCATTTTAGGGTCTTCGCGGGGACCGCAAGATATCGAACTGATTGTCGACAGCCTGGAACGTTCCAACATCGGCCTGCTCTTCATGGTGGGCGGTGATGGCACCCTCATGGCCACCAGCAAGATCGCGGAGGCCATCACCAGGCGGGGACTGAAAATCGGAGTTATCGGGATTCCCAAGACCATCGACAACGACATCCATCTGGTGTCCCGATCGTTCGGCTTTGACACCGCCGTCCAGGTGGCTACCGGTGCAATCAAAGCTGCCCACAATGAAGCCAAGGGGTACCCGAAGGGCATCGGTCTTATCAAACTGATGGGCCGGCATTCCGGGTTTATTGCCACCACCGCGGCCCTGGCCCAGCAGGACGTCAACTTCGTCTTGATTCCAGAAATCGATTTCGACCTCCAGGGCAGCGGCGGATTTCTGGAAGCCTTGGAAAAACGACTGTCCGCCAGCGACCATGCCGTCATCGTAGTGGCTGAAGGCGCCGGGCAGAAATATTTTTCAGATGAAGAAGATGAACGCGACGAATCCGGCAACATTCGCCTGAAAGATATCGGCCAATTACTCAAAAGAGAAATTACGGCCCATTTTAAAAGCAAGTCGATTGATATCTCCCTCAAGTACATCGACCCGAGCTACATGATCCGGAGCCTGCCGGCCAATGCCAATGATAGTGTGTTCTGTGGATTTTTAGGCCGCGACGCGGTCCACGCGGGTCTGGCGGGAAAGACCAAACTGCTGATCGGGCACTGGAACAACCATTTTGTACATATCCCCCTGATCGCATCGGTGGGCAAACGCAAACAGGTCCTGCCCCATGGGAAACTCTGGCGGACAGTGCTGGAGGCTACTGGACAGGGTTCATTGGTTTCAAGTTAGGCTAAAGGCCGAAGACTGAAGTCTGAAGGGTTTTCAAAACCAAACCCTGTTCCCAATTCTTCAAACAGATCCTGCCCCTAATTAATCAAACCCAAAATAACATCAGCGTGTTTGCGGGCGGCGCCGGTGTTGGCCCGGACCATCGCCCGGCCGGCTTTGCCGGCCCGAGCGGCTTCTTCCGGGTGTGTAAGATAGTAGCGGGTTTTATCGGCCAGGGCCTGCTGGTCGCGCACCTCCCAACCGCCGCCGGAGGCCATCAGCAACTCCTTCTCCCTCTGGAAATCCTCCATGGAAGGACCGAAGAGAACCGGTTTGCCCCAGGCCGCCGCTTCCAGCACATTCTGGCCGCCCAGCGGCACCAGACTGCCACCGCAAAAAACCACCGTGGCCACACTGTAGGCGGCGTGCAGTTCACCAAGGGTATCCAGGATCACCAACGTCGACCGCCGCTGCCGGCCGGGCGGCTGCAACCCGGAGCGCAACTGAAAGTCGATTCCCTGGGCGGTGGCCCGCTCGGCAATTTTTGCGACCCGGTAGAGATGGCGGGGCGCCATAATAAAAACGAGGTCCGGGACCGTCTGGCGGATTTGCATAAAAACATCGAGTAGTGGGGCTTCTTCACCGCGGCGCAGGCTGCCGGCCACCATGACCGGAATTCCTGCTTTCAGGTTGAACAAGGTGGTCATGGCTTCCGCCGTTGCGGGGGTTGCGGTACCGGCCAGGCGATCGTACTTGGCGTTACCGTTGACGGTAATCTTATTTTCCGGCACCCCCAGGTATTTTATACGCTCAGCGTCGGATGACCCGATCATACTGAAAGCAGCCACTGTTTTTAAAGCCGGTCCAACCAGGGACCGTATGCGGCGGTACCCTCTGATCGAGCGACCCGAGATACGGCCGTTGACCAGGACTGTCGGAATACCGGCCCGTCGTGCCAGAGACAGCCAGTTGGGCCAGATTTCCGTCTCTACGAAAACCAGGCAATCCGGTCGCCCGGTTTGCAGGGCCAGGGCTACGGCGGCCAGAAAATCAACCGGCGCGTATACACAGGTAGCCAGCGAGCCCAGGTTCTCGCGGGCCGCTGCCTGCCCGGCGGGGGTGGTCGTAGAGATCACGAATTCAGCTGTTGGCATATCGCCGGAAAGTTCGGTAACAATCGGAGCCGCCGCGGCGACTTCACCCACGGAGGCCGCATGCACCCATATTCGTAAGCGGTCGGCATCTTTTTTCCCCAACCGGCGGCGGTAATATCCCAATCGATTGGGCAAACTTTCAAGGTGTTTGCCGGTGGCCAGGACATAGATCAGCAAAAACGGCAGACCCAGGAGGAAGACAAGGGCCCCCGTGAATACATAGATAATCAAAGGTAGGTTCATGCTCACCGTCTGGAAGCTAATCTTCGACAGGATCCTCCGGATCAACCCTCTCCAGCAGCGTTTCCGGCGGATCAAGCTCAGGTCGGATTTCAACGAATCGGCTGCCCTTGACCTTGATCAGAAAAAGCGGTTTGTGCACATCCCCGTTGTAATCAAAAGCAGTCTCGCCGGTAGCCCCCTGAAAAGCAGCCACGCGCAACAGTTCATCCCTGAGCTCGGTACGCGAGCGTACATCCGGTCTGCTGATCAGGCCCAGCAGCAGTCGGGCGGTGTCATAGCCAATGGCTTCGATGTAACCCGGTGGATCCGTGAAGGCTGCCTGGTAGGCCGCCACGAATCGACGGGTAGGTGGTTTGGAGCTGCCGGCATAGAATCCGTCCGGTAAAATTGCGCCATTGGCATGGTCACGACTCATTTCAATCAACGTCTCGGAGCTCCACAGGTTGGTCCCCATCAGGGTCACTTCGCTGATATCATAGAATGCGAGCTGCGGCAGGATGAGGCCGGCCTTGTTGGGCGCATCCGGGATAAAAATCGCGTCAAAATCCACGATGGATTCGGGTTCGGCGGCTTCTTTCAATTCCGGCGCGGCCTCGGGGATGCAGTCGGGGACTTCGTCGACTATGGCGTTCTTCCAGCAGGCCAGTTCGGCCGGCAGGGGATACATCAGGCCCGGCATTTTATCCAATCCCCGGCAGCCCCCCTCCCGGGCCTTGGTGAAAGGTGGCCAGATGCGCTCGGCCCGCGCTTGTATATCTTCCGGAATGGGATAGTGCCGCCCCACCAGCTTTTTGATGGGCTCTGCAAAATCAACCGTTTTGACGTCATAGGACTCGATGGCTACAACCTGCCCATTCTGGCGAATGACCTCATCCCAGAAAAGGTTCATGAAGGTACGGCCGTATTTTTCATCGGGATAGAGAATGGCAAATCGCCGGGCCTTGAGATTGGCAACCGCATGATCGACGATCGCCCTGACCTGCATGCCGGGTGTGAAAAAGTTGCGAAAAACAAAATCCCCGATATCGGTGACATGTTCCTTTTGGGTGAAGGTGACAATGGGCAGATGCCGCTCCTGGGCGCTGCGGGCGGCGGGTTCGGCGGTTACGATGGGGCCGATTATCGCGGCCACACCGCTGTCGTATAGTTCGCCCACAGCTCGGACTGCCGTCATCGGGTCTGAGCGCGTATCCTTGATAACAATCTCCAGGTGGGGGTTGGTGCGGGCCACAGTCGACGTGTTGAGTGCTAGTTGAATTCCATTCAGGGCCCGCTGCCCGTAAACTTCATAGCGACCGCTGAGCGGCAGCAAACAGCCGACTGTAAAGCGTTTGTATATCAATGCATCCGCGAGTTCCACTACCATCTGCTGGAGTTCTGGATTCTCTAAGCGATCCGTTAAGACATCCACCTGCGGCCGCTCCATCAGCCGCAGGGCGGATTTAATCCTTTCGTACAGTTCGTCTCCGGTTTCATCCGGGGCAATCTCGTAAGCGCGGGCGTAGGCATAGGCTGCATCTACCGGTGCATCCAGGGCCATGTAAGCGTCCCCCACTATCGCATAGAGTTTCAACTGTTGAGGCAGGGGCACATCAGCTTGGAGGATTGCGCCCGCCTGTAGCAGCAACTCTTCAAATTGGCCCTCATAATAATAGGTCAACACGATCTCAACCCGGGCGGCAATGGCCGCAGCGGTATCGGGATAATCCGCTTCTATTTGTCGATAGGTACGGCGGGCGCCTTCGTAATCTCCCAACATGAAGTAGGCGCTGCCGGCTTTCATCAGCGCCTCGACCGCCCGGGCATGTCCCGGGTAGGTCATGGCAAAATCAAGATAGCCGGCCGCAGCCTCCGAATAGGCTTTGTCCGCGTAAAGCTTTTCGGCCCGGGCAAACGCTTTCTCCGGTGCGGTCACTGCCACCACCGGTTTTTGGGGAGCTGTACCGACATCAATCTTCTTGGGGGCACAGGCCGGCCCCAAGGCCAGCAGCAGCAGGACGGGAATGATAGTACGCAGCCTCATTATTCAACTCAATCCGATTGCGTTAAATGGGTGAAATAGGGTTCTATACAATACCTTACCGATATTCAACAATATTCTTTAATTCCGGGCTGCGTACAAGCCGCGCCCACCGAATCCAGTCTGGAAATTTCAGCTTGGGTGCAAACCACAAATAAATACTACAATAACAGATATATAAATAGCAACCGCGGCCTATCGCCAGCATGGTGGTAAGAAAAATTGCATGTTCACCAAAACAAGGACATCCCCAGGCTGGCAGCTTGCTGAATTCTCTAAAATACGTTAGGACAGCATCTTACAGACCGCAGAATATGAACCTTTGGTGGAAGCGCACCTGAAATTTTGGCAAAATTCCTGGTAATTGAGAATAGCGCCTCCGCATAAATATCTCTGAAAATAACCAGACACTCCCATGAACAGAAAATTAATCTCAAGTGGATCGACCTTTGAATCTGAAATCGGCTATTCCCGGGCAGTTGTGGATGGCGATTTTGTTTTTGTGTCCGGCACGACCGGTTACGACTACGAATCAATGACCATATCAGATGATGTGGTTAAACAGGCCGACCAGTGTTTTAAAAATATAGCCAGGGCCCTGGAAGAAGCCGGCAGCAGTCTGGATCAAATCGTGCGTGTCCACTATATATTTCCGGACAGGTCTGATTTTGTACCTTGCTGGCCTGTTATCAAAAAGTATCTGGGTAAAGCACGGCCGGCGGCAACCATTATTATAGCCGGTCTGCTGGAAGACGTGATGAAGGTTGAGATGGAAGTTACCGCCAAAATAGACCATCCGGGATAAGCCCGGAATTTATGATCGAATTAATATTGGAAGGTCCCCATGGCTATCCGCATTGTTCGGCTCGGCAGTGACCGTCACAAAGACGAGGGTCTGCGCATCGGAACCGTCCGGCGCCCTCCCCGGGGGGTGCCGAAAAGCGAATACGCATTGCAAAACTGGTATGATGTCTGGCTGCCCGACGTGGCCCCGTCGGCGGAACTGATGAAACTGGGACAGGCAGTCAATACCGATAAAGAGTGGGCCGTTTTTACCCGCAAGTACAAAGCCGAAATGAAAAAACCGGAAAAAAGCCGTCTGCTCGACTTACTGGCAGCCCTATCCCGCAACGCCAATATATCGGTCGGCTGTTATTGTGAAAACGAGGCTCGCTGCCACCGTTCTATCCTGCGTGAATTACTGGTTGAGCGCGGTGCTAAACTACATTAAGTATTGAATATTTATGCAAAATTCAATTCCTTTAGCACTTGAATTAATTAAGGGCGAAGAAGACTACCTGGATATTGATGAACGCCCTTTGCGGGCACGTTCGTTGCCGGGCGGGGGTACGCTGGTTGTCGCTTATGTCAGCCACGCCAGTGGCGAATGGATTAAAAAGGGGGAAGCCTTCATGGTACCCGGCGGCGTCGAATTGATCTACCACACCTTTTGTAAAGGTGAAATTGCGTTAGAACGTTACGGTTGCGAAATGCAATTCATCCTGAAAGAGTTACCCTATGATCCGGGCGCTGAATTCACGTTAAGACATGTTCCGCATATTCCCGCGCCATAGCTTTAAGAGCCATTGGAGCGGGTGCCAACGGAGCGTTAAACGCTAAATAGTCCCCACTCGGGCAGGTAGGTAGAAATGAACGTGCATGAAAAAATCAATTATGTCGAACTCCCGGCCGTGGATATTCCTGCCACCAAGGAATTCTTCAACCAGGCATTCGGCTGGACCTTCGAGGATTTCGGCCCCGAGTACACCGCTTTTGCAAACCAGGGCCTGGACGGCGGTTTCTTCAAATCCAATCAGCTATCAACAACCGACCAGGGCGCGGCCCTGATTGTTTTCTACAGCCGTAATCTTGAAGTTACCCGGGACAAGATCGAAAAATCGGGCGGCAAGATCGTGAAACCAATTTTCGCGTTTCCAGGTGGACGCCGCTTTCATTTCACCGAACCAAGCGGCAATGAATTTGCGGTCTGGTCCGATCTGCCCGGGTAGCGCCGATGGTGCCGAATCCAAAGCTAAATTTACGAGTTCTCGGCGGCCTTTTCACAGTGCACCGTTTTGCCGCCGATCGCGCGGTTCCGGCCGCAGTCTTTGCCGGCGGATTTTACAACATCAGCCGCACGGACGCAGAGTTGTCTATTGTCTGCACGGATACAATTAAGCTGGATTCAGCCCAGTCGGAAACCGGTTGGTCCTGCATCGAAGTTGTCGGCCCACTGGACTTTGGCTTAACCGGCATTCTGGCGGCTGTGGCGAGGCCCCTCGCCGAGGCCGAGGTCAGCATCTTTGCCATATCAACCTTCGATACGGATTATATCCTGGTAAAAGCGGAAAAACTGTCGTTGGCTCGCCGGGCATTGGAGGCGGCCGGACATTCATTCAGAGAGCAATGAACTGCTGAAGCCACTGGTAATTTTTAGCCGGGTACGAGGTTTACATCTACTGACAGGCTGTATATAATTGGTTTTTACACGCACAGCCGGGCCAGACACTGGACAGGGTTTTCCAGGTAGGTTGTCGGATGCCCTGCGGACCAACCGGAAAAGTCACTCGGTTCCATACCAGGCCCGGCTATCCTCAAATACAAGCTTATCCGCATCACCCATGATGCAAGGAGGAAAACATGTCGACATCTTCAAATGCTTCCAATGGTTTTGACAAGGCATTGTCCATCGGCCGTCCCCCCAATATAGTGAAACTGTTCCCGAACTCCCGCGCGCTCATCGTCAGCGGAAAATATATCGATCGCGCCATGCTGGTCAAAGGCGGGGCTATATCCATTGCAGCCAACGGCCGCAGTTATTTCGTCATCCGGGGCGCCCTGGCCGCCGCCCAGCGGGCCAACAGCTGCCTGATCATAGAGATCGCCCGCTCTGAGGGCGGAGCCAATGCCTACTGTGCCGTCAACTATTGGAACATTGCCCGGCATGTGGACGCCTTGTGCAACGAAATGGGCATCACCGTCCCGGTAGCGATCCATGCCGACCACTACGGCATCAAATCCCAGGCGGATATAGACCCGGCCAAAGTTGAAATCCCCACCCTCTTTGATGCCGGGATCACATCGATTGCCATCGATGCGTCCCACATGCCGGATGACCAGAACCTGCTGGCCAATTTAGAGTTGAATCCATTGATTCCGTCTTGGGCTGGTCTCGAAACGGAGATTGGTGAAATCAAAGGTAAACTGGGATTGTCCACGGTAGAAGAAGCCCTGTTTCTGATTCAGGGCCTGAACGCGCATGACATCTTCCCCGACTGGATCGCCCTAAACAACGGCACTACCCATGGCATAGAGGCCAGTGGACAGGGTATCCAGGTTCCCTTGACCGCGGAAATTCACGAAGCGCTGTCTCCTTACGGCATCTCCGGGGCCCAGCACGGCACCTCCGGTAACAACTCGGACCGGTTAAGGGAAATCGCCGCCAAGACCCGGACAACCAAAGCCAACGTGGCCACCGCCCTCCAGATGCTGTCCTGGGGGTTTGAAGTCAACGATTACGGCAACGCCGTTCTCGATGATAATGGCGACTTTATCAAAGTACCGGATGCCGGCGTGACCGAAGAGATGTGGGGCCGCATGCGCAGCTACGCTGATGAGGCCGGTATCAAGGGCGGCAATTACAAAAAACTCAACCTTCCGTTTGAAAACCATCTGTTGGGCCAACCGGCCGAAGTAAAAGCCCGGATGGTCAACCGGGTGGAAGATTTTGTCTACAACCTGCTGACGGAGGTGTTTAACGCCCAAGATACGGCCCAGATCGCCATTGACAGGATTCTGGAAGCGGGTTCCCACGATCCCGGCACCAAAGTAGGCCGGATTGAAAACCCGGACGATTGGACCCCGGAACAAATTACTGCAAAGGCCGCCGCCATAGAGTCCGACAAAGGCCCCGAAGGTGATTTCGACGACTGATCGATTATGGTAACGCCGGCAATATACCCACCGAAGACTTGCTGCGCCTATTGCGGAGGTAAACTGGTCTACAAAGCGTGGGAAGGACAAAAGCGGCCCTATTGCGAAACCTGCGACCGTGCCATCTATGAAAACCCGGTTCCGGCTTCCTGCCTGGTGGTAGTAGACAGCCGGGACCAGGTAGCCCTGGTGAAACGCAACGTGGCCCCCCGCAAGGGCCACTGGTGCCTGCCCGGAGGGTTCATGGAACTTGGCGAAGGACCGGAAGAATCCGCCCTCAGAGAATTGTTGGAAGAGACCGGCCTTACCGGCCGCATCGATCGCTTGCTGGGTGTGATGTCCACCCCCAATGCCCACTACCACACAGTCCTGATGATAGCCTACCTGGTTCGGGAATTTTCGGGCGCCCTGCTGCCCGGTGACGACGCATCCGCGGCCGCCTGGTTCGCGCAGCAGGACCTGCCTGAAATCGCCTTCACCAGCCACAGCCATTTCATTGCAACGTATTACGGCCTGCCGCAGATGGCACCTACCGCTGACCGACGATGAATACTGCCCCCTAATATAGCCGACACATCCGCCTCAAATCGTGCGTATGCTGGATTGATCCGCCCGCTTTTTTAGCATGGCTAGTTTTTTTGCCCCACGGTGGTTTTTGGGCGGAAATTGCCGTTCCGGCCATCTGGCCGCACTTTTTTTTTGCATTTTCATGCCTGGTATAAGCCTTTTGAGAAGTCAGGCGGCTCGCTCAAAAACACACACTAAATTATAATAGTCATTTAATTTCAAAATGTTACACATTATAACCCTGTAGTTTTTTCGGTTTTTTCGTTTTTTTTCTAAAGTATCTATTCCGTGCGTCGATAAACCAGTCAGGAGAAGAGCGAATATGTATATATCCAGCTACCAAATGCATAACGTCTTAGCGGACTACACCAAACGCCTGGAAAAAAACCGGGTGTCCAAAACGCAACGTCCGGCAGGGGTAAAATCGCCGGTTGACCGGATTGATATATCCGTCGGCGGAAAACGCCAGGTGGTTATTGATAAGGTAGCAGCGAACATCGTAGACCGCATCACCCGTTTTGGTCCTCAGGATGATATGGACCGGGAAATCGTCAAGCAGCTAAAAGACGAAATGGGCACTGCAGAAAAATTTAAAGACCAGGATCCTGTAGAGTTCGTGTTCAATGTCATTGACGATGGTTCCGACAAAACCACCAATAAACTTACGGCCGAAGACTCCAGCGTTTTGATGAAGCGCCTGGAGGCGCTGACCCGCGAGGCGGTGGACAAAAATATGGTGTGATCCGGTCTGTCTCCAGGTAGAACGCCTGGTGGACATCAATATACAAGGTTAGAAATCGCCTTGTCATCGGGCAGAACGGCCCGGCAGATCGAAGAATCGATTTGCCACACTGGGAAGGGAGGGATTTAAATGATAGAATTAGCCAGCGAGGCCACGGTACAACAGGTTACCCGTGCCGACCAAAATCAAGCGTTCAGTCATAAGGATACCGTCCAACAGGAAACGCAGAAGGTTTTAGCGGATCGGCCGGTGGAAAAATCTGAGGAGACGGTCAAAGCCAAAACAGCCGAAAAACAAGATGAGACCGAAACCAAATACAACCTCGAAGACAAACGCATCATTATTGAAAAGTACGATGAAAATGGTGATCTGATCTTGCAGATGCCGCCGGTGCATTCCGACGAGGTCTGATCCCCGCCCCTTACATCCGAGACACGCATTAAAGGGACTTTCGCCCGAAAGTCCTTTTTTTATTTGGTGAATGCCCCCCCCTGTCGGATGGCGGCGCCGACCTTCATTTGGTCTGTTTTTTTGCGTCTTCCCAGTAGTTGTCCAACTCAGCCGGCGCCAGTGCACCGACCTCCAATCCTTTTTCAGACAGCTGGGACTCCATCGCTTTAAATCGTTTCAGGAATTTATGCACGGCCCCGGAGAGGGCGGTCTCCGGATGAAAACCGGCAAACCGGGCCACGTTGGCCAGCGTAAAAAGCAGGTCACCGAACTCCATGGCCAGGTTTGCATTGGAACCGTCCGCAAGTTTGCTGCGGGACAACTCACGATTGAATTCAGCCCACTCCTCATGAACTTTCTCCAGAACTCCGGATAGATCCTCCCAATCAAAACCGGCCTGGGCGGCCCGCTCGGAAACCCGGTACGCCCGCAGCAAGGCCGGCAGACCGGAAGGGATTGAATCCATGATGGATTCTCGCCGTCCGGGATCTTTTTCGGCCTGCTTGATTTCCTGCCATTGCCGCTTGACCTGTCCCGGCGTATCGGCCTGATTATCGCTGAACACGTGGGGATGGCGCCTGACCATTTTGGCCATCACCTGTTGGGATACCTGCGCGAAGTCAAAATGGTCCTGGTCGCTATACATCCGTAGGATAAATAGCAGTAGAAAAAGGACGTCACCCAGCTCTTCGCGTACGGCGGCGGTATCCCCACCTTGGATTGCTTCAATCAACTCAAAAGTTTCTTCAGCCAAGTAGATGGCCATGGAGGCGGGTGTCTGCTTGCGGTCCCAGGGGCAACCGTTTGCACCCCTGAGCGTATCGATCAACTGGAAGAGATCGGCAACGCTGTTTAGCTTCTTTTCTCCCAAAAGCTTTTCAGTTCTCCCATTTTTTCATCAAAGGCTTGCCGCATATCTTCGGAAATGATCTTGGCCATATTTTCGGAAAGCATATTGATATGCGGTGCCAGGAGTGAATCACGGACCAGGGGTGACCCCTTGGGCAGAAATGCCGTTAGGGTTACCAGCAGTACCGAAACGATCAGAACCCCTTTCAACACACCAAAGCAGGCTCCGCTCACCCGGTCCGCCCAGCCCAAGTGGGCAATACTCATAAGATATTTGAGAACAACCCCCAAGATGCTGATAATTATTAGAATCAGGCAAAAAATGACCATGAAGCTCGTAATATTCAAATAGATTGTATTGTCTATCCAGCGAGAAAGCAGCCCGGCCATTTCAGGGTAATAGGTATAGGCGGCATAAAAACCGGCCAGCACACCGATAATCGAGGCCATTTCCTTTACCAACCCCCTGAATATACCGCGAATCAGGCAAAATCCCAGGATAACGGCAACCACGATATCAAAGCTGTTCATAGTCCTCCTTAAATTACGACCGGGCCGGCGGACAATCTGCCTTGCAGCATCTCGGAACGGCGACCGAGACCAATTAACAAGGCCTTTCGTCAAAGGTCAAGGTGTTTTTCCGGATGGTCTGCGGAATGCCTGGACAGCCGGGTTTTGTTTGCATTCCTCGGAATTATTATGATAGATAATGCCCGTTGAACCATCAGGGGGTACGATTAGGACGAAACATGAACAGCACGCCCGAAACACACAAAGACCAGCTGACCTTCGGCGATATCGATCTGGCCCGACAACTGTTCGGTGAGCACAATGCCAACCTTCACCGGGTTGCCGACTCGGTCGGCGTTCGGATTCATACCCGGGGGAACGTGGTCATCATCCAGGGCGAGGACATCGCCGCGACTCTGGCCCGGAATATACTCGAACAGCTGTACGGTCTGCTCGAAAACGGTTACCCGGTCTATCTGAACGACGTCGATCATGCCATCCGGGCCTTGAGCAAGGATGACCGGATCCAGCTGAGAGAGATCTTCATGGATACGGCCTTCGTGACGGCCAAAAAGAAAGCGGTCACACCCAAGAGCGTCGCCCAAAAAGAATATATCGATGCCATCCGCTCCAATGATATGGTTTTCGGCATCGGCCCGGCAGGCACCGGGAAAACATACCTGGCCATGGCCATGGCGGTGGCTGCCCTTTCCAAAGGCAGCATCGACCGTATCATTCTCACCCGCCCGGCCGTCGAGGCGGGGGAAGCTCTCGGTTTCTTGCCGGGTGACCTGGCTGAAAAGGTGGATCCTTATCTCCGGCCTTTGTACGACGCCCTGCACGACATGATGCGATTTGAAAAAGCGGCCCGTCTGATGAACCAGGGGGTGATCGAAGTGGCCCCCCTGGCCTTCATGCGCGGCCGGACCCTGAATGATGCCTTCGTCATCCTGGACGAAGCCCAGAACACAACCTCCGAACAGATGAAAATGTTTCTGACCCGCATCGGATTCAATTCCAGAGCGGTCATCACCGGGGATATCACCCAAACCGACCTCCCTGAAAATAAAACTTCCGGCCTGATTGAAGCCAAACGCATTCTCAAGAACATTGAAGGAATTAAATTCGTCTTCTTTACCAAAACCGATGTGGTCCGGCACCAGCTCGTTCAAAAGGTTATTGACGCCTACGAAAAACATGAGGCGCTGACAGGTAAAACGTAGCCGCCCAGGCGGAAAACCGCTGCTGACGACGTACAATGGAAAAAAGAAAAGACAATTTAAGCCGCTTCATGAGACCGGACAATCCGGTGCCGCCCTTACTCCTGGCGGCCGTGCTGCTTCTTTTTATCGTTGTCCTGTACCCCAACCTGGTGATTACCCGACACGCGTATAAAGTCGGAGATGTGGTCAAGAGCGATATCAAGGCGGCCAAGGATTTTTTCATTGAAGATAAGAGCGCAACCGCGGCCCGGCAGAAACAGGCCGTCGATGGTGTATTGACCGTCTATGACCATGACCCGGATATCCTGCCTAAGACAACCGCCCGCATCAATAAGGCCTTCGCCCTGCTCCGGGATGTCCATCAGTCTTACCAAGAAGGCCCCATTCCTAAAACGCCCCCCAGTCAGGCAGTTTCCAACGAACCGGCCGCAGCCGTCCTTTCGCTCCAGGATCAGGTCAATCAGTTAAAGGACCGTTTTCAGAAGACGCTCGGTATCCCGGTTAGTAAGGGGGCCTACAAGATTCTGTCCAAGGACATGACCTCCCTCGAGGTCGAAGTTCTGATCATTAAAATCATAACTGAAATTCTCGATAACGGGGTAGTCGGGAATAAAGAACTGCTGCTGCGCGAATTGGATAAGGGCATTACCCTGCGGAATATCCAAACCAAGTCCGAAAAGGCCGTTCGCAAGTTGAAACGTTTTTACGGGCTAGATCAGGCGCAGACCATGGTTCGCATTATCGGTCAGCCCCTATTGATAGGCCGGGCCTACTCCCTGCGCAATCTGGTGGTTGATTTCTCGCAGCAGCTGATTCATCCCAACATTACCCTTAATCGCAGCGAAACGGAGGAACGCAAGAAACAGGCTGCCAATATCAAGCCGATTCTCTACCAGATCAAAGCCGGTGAAATGCTCTTACGGGAAGGGGAACGGGTAACAGCGGTACACCTGCTAAAACTCAACAAATCGCGTTCACCGGAAAAAACGGAGACACCCGTCTTGAGCGCCCTGGGGGCCGGACTGATCATGTTGTGCCTGATTATCGCCATGTTCATGACCCAGTTTCAGGCCGCTGACGGGGACTCCTCTAAAGAACTTAATAAAAACCTGCTCTTTATTTCGTTGGCCCTGATCATGGCGTTCGTCTTTCTGCGGGTCAATATTTTCCTGATTTCGGCCTTGGCCAAGGCCCCTCCTTTTGGGCTGACCGTTTCATCGATCGTATACGGCCTGCCCATGGCCGCCGGTGCAATGACGGTCTGCCTGTTCATGGGGCTGCGCGTGGCCATTGCCTTTGCAGTGGTGCTGGCCACTGGTACAGCCGCCATATTGCAAAATGACTTCGGCCTCTTTGTCTACTTTTTAATCAGCGGCATCATGGGCGGGTACTGGCTGCAGAACTGTCGTGAAAGAAAAGTGTTCATCAAGGCCGGGCTGAAACTCGGCCTGCTCAACGTCCTGCTGGTCGTCGGGATCGACACCTACAGTGCCAACACGGCCGATTTGAAACTGATGTGGGACTGCATCTTGGCCTTAATCGGCGGCATCGGGGCCGGGGTTGTTACCGCCGGACTGGCACCTCTGATTGAAATTGCGTTTGACTATACGACCGATATTAAGCTGCTGGAACTCGCCAATCTCGATCGGCCCATTCTGCGCCGCCTCATGATCGAAGCCCCCGGCACCTATCACCACTCGGTCGTGGTGGGTTCCCTGGTGGAAGCTGCGGCAGATGAAATCGGCGCCAACCCACTGCTGGCCAAAGTCTGCGGCTACTATCACGACATCGGAAAAATCAATAAACCGCTCTATTTTATCGAAAACCAGCGCGACGGCAAAAACCGGCACGATAAACTGGCCCCTTCCATGTCGAAGACTATCTTGATTGCGCATGTCAAAGATGGTGTCACCATTGCCCGCGAGAACAAACTCGGCAAGGTAATCATCGACGTCATTCGTCAGTCCCACGGCACCAGTTTGATCAAATTCTTTTATATCAAAGCCTGCAAACAGAATCCCGAAGACAACATCAACATGGATGACTACCGCTACCCCGGGCCCCGGCCGCAAACCCGGGAAGCGGGGCTGGTCATGCTGGCCGACGTGGTGGAAGCGGCCTCGCGAACCCTTGAAAACCCTACCCCCTCGCGCATACAGGGGCTGGTGCAAACCCTGATAAACAATATTTTCTCGGATGGGCAGCTCGATCATTGCGAATTGACGCTCAAGGACCTGCATGCCATTGCCAAGAACTTCATCAGCATTCTGACCGGCATTCACCACCACCGCATCGAATATCCCGAAAAAGCGGGTAAAACCAATGGGAACAGCAACAATGGGCATACTGATAGACAACCAGCAGAACAGCCTTCCGATCAATCTGGAGCAAATTCGGAAAACGGCACAGGCCATCTTAAACGACTTGGACTGCCCTGAGGGCGAATTGTCCATCCTGTTTGTCGATGACCAGCGGATTCAGCAGCTCAATCGGGAGTACCGCCGCAAGGACCGCCCCACCAATGTGTTGTCCTTTTCAATGCGCGAAGGCGAATTTGCACAGGTATCACCCGAGCTGTTAGGTGATGTGGTCATCTCGGTGGACACAACCGCAAGTGAAGCTGAAAAAGCCGGTATCAGTTTGGGTGCCCACATGACCTGGCTGCTTATTCATGGCATCCTGCACCTTTTCGGGTTTGATCATGAGCAGTCTGAACAGGCCGCCGATGAGATGGAAACCCGCACCAAACAGATCCTGCATAAAGTGCAAAGCCTGATGACCGAAGATCTTCGCTGAAAACCGATACCGAACGACCACGTATCCGGATAACCAATCCGGGGTTCTTCCTGTTTAGAAAAAAAATAGAGGCTCTCTCAAAGATGTCTTTTGGCCCAATTTCGGCGTTGGCGCTCGGTTGCGGCACAGCGTGCCGGTTTTCAAGCCGACAGGCGCAACCGTAGCGCTATCCTTGAAATACTTGAGTATTTACCACGATAGGCATTGGCTTCGCTGGCACCTCCGGTTGCAACCCACGATCGCGGAACAAAACAACGGGAAGTCCCGCGTTGCGAGGGAACCTCACAACCGCCTCGCCTGCCCGGCGCAAATTGAAAAGCGTAGACGGGACCTTGAGCCAAAATCCTATTTTTGAGAGCGCCTCTAAAATCTTGTTCTTGATCTTCAGCTTGATCTTAATCTATTCTTTGGTTCAATGCATAAAGTTAAATATCAAGCAATAGGGAATGCGTAAGGAAAGGAGCCGCCATGTACCTGGTCACAGCCGCTGAAATGCAGCAAATGGATGGCGAGACAATTCAATCATTCGGAATCCCCGGGCGGGTTCTGATGGAAAACGCCGGCCGGGGAGCCGCACGCTTCCTGCTGGAATCGTTTGAGGGCATCCAGGATGCCTACCTGGGTGTCCTGGCCGGCCGCGGCAATAATGGCGGGGACGGCTTTGTGGTCGCTCGTTATGCTGCTCAGCGCGGTATAGATGTGGTGGTCTACCTGTTGGCCGACGCGGAGCGGGTCACTGGAGATGCCCGCGCCAACCTCGAGTTGCTCTACCCACTATCCGTACCGGTGGTGGAAATTCCGGATGACAGCAGTCTGGCGGCGCACGCGGCGGATATGACCCAGCATGATGTCTGGGTGGATGCTGTGTTCGGGACCGGCCTGGGTGCTGACATTCGCGGTCATTACCGGGAGGCCATTGATCTATTGAATGACTTTCAACGTCCTGTCCTGGCCATAGATATCCCTTCCGGCGTAAATGCCGACAGTGGACAGGTCTGCGGTACCTGCGTCCAGGCGGCTGCCACTGCCACGTTTGCTTACCCTAAAATCGGACACGTCGTGTATCCCGGCGCCCAATACACCGGCCACCTGAAAGTCGTCGAGATCGGGATCCCCCCCCACATCGCGGAAGCTGTTGCCCCGCGCCAACGCCTGACATCGGCTGCGGAAGTTGCCGTTGATCTCGTTCGCCGGAAGCCGGATGCCCACAAAGGGTCGGCCGGGCATCTTTTAGTGATTGCCGGCAGTACCGGAAAAACCGGGGCGGCCGCCATGGCCTGTGAGGGGGCCATGCGCACCGGGGCCGGCCTGGTAACATTGGGGGCACCCACAAGCCTCAATTCGATCCTGGAAAGCAGGTTATTGGAAGTTATGACAGCACCTCTGCCGGACACCGACGGCGCTCTGGCACCAAACGCCGGCGATCAAATCAACCAACTGATGGTGGGCAAACAATGCCTGGCCATCGGTCCCGGGCTGGGCGACAGCGCAGCAACCGGCCAGCTGGTTCGCCGGTTGCTACGCCGCAGTGAAACACCCATGGTGATAGATGCCGATGGTCTCAACCACCTGGCCGGCCGGCGTGAGATTTTTAAAAACCTGCAAGCGCCGGCCGTACTCACCCCACATCCGGGTGAAATGGCCCGGTTGGCCGGAATAGCCACCGCCCAGGTCCAGGCCGATCGGGTTAAGTGCGCCCGCGAATTTGCCGCCGCAACCGGCACGATTGTCGTCCTGAAAGGAGCGGCCACCGTGATTGCCGCCCCGGATGGGCAGATCCACATCAACCCCACCGGGAATTCCGGCATGGCATCCGGCGGAATGGGGGATGTGCTGACCGGTATCATTGCCGGGCTCATTACCCAGGGCGTTGCCCCAGAGAGAGCCGCCGTCACGGGCGTTTATCTGCACGGTGTCGCAGCCGATGCCCTGGCCACTGATAGCGGGCCGGTCGGCTACCTGGCCTCGGACCTGCTAGACCAGATCCCCACCCAGCTGGGTCTTCTACTAAATGGATCACAGCCAAAGAGCAACCCGTATGCAGACAGCTAAAACCACCGGAACCCTGCTGTCCAGCCACCCGGATGAAACCCGCCGACTAGGCGTGACTATCGGTGCCGGCCTGGCGACACCCCTGATCATTACCCTCACTGGAGAGCTGGCCAGTGGTAAAACCGTCTTCGTCCAGGGACTGGCCGAGGGCCTGGAAGTTCCGCGGGAATACTACATCACCAGCCCATCTTATACCCTGATCAACGAATATCCGGGCCGCCTCCCCCTTTGCCACGCCGACCTCTATCGGCTGGGCGAACACAGTGATATTGCTGAGACCGGCCTCGAGGAAATACTGGAACAGCAATGCATTGTGGCCATCGAGTGGCCCGAGCGCCTTGATATTCGCCGGTTCGAAAACCAATTGTCCATCGACATACAAATCCTTGCCCCGGATACGCGTCGCCTTGAACTGATCGCGTATGGACTTGCTGCCGTGAATCTGTTAAAGGGGATCAAAAAAAACAAGGAGATGCAATGGGGCTAATAGTACAAAAATATGGCGGCACATCCGTAGGAGATCTGGATAAGATCGGGAATGTCGCTAACCGCATTATAAAAACCTACCAAGCCGGCAACGCTGTGGTGGTGGTTCTTTCAGCCATGTCGGGTGTTACCGACAAGCTGATCGACATGGCCCAAAAAGCCGCTGAAAATCCCGATCGCCGCGAACTGGACGTCCTGATGGCGACCGGCGAACAGACCTCGGCCTCCCTGATGGCCATGATGCTCATTGGCATGGGCTATCCAGCCGTCTCGCTGCTGGGCCACCAGGCTGAGGTCCTGACCGACAATGCCTACGGGAACGCCCGCATTGTGGACATCGGGACCGATCGTATCCGCCAATTCATCGACGACCGCCATATTGTCGTCATCGCCGGCTTTCAGGGGGCCGAGCCCAATGGAAATATTACCACGCTGGGTCGGGGGGGATCGGATACATCCGCCGTGGCCATCGCGGCGGCCCTGCAGGCCGACGTCTGTGAGATTTACACGGATGTCGACGGCATCTACAGCGCCGACCCCAACATCTGTAGCCGGGCCCGTAAAATAGAAAAGATCTCCTATGAAGAAACCCTCGAAATGGCCAGCCTGGGCGCCAAGGTCCTGCAGATCCGGTCGGTTGAATTCGCCAAGAAGTTCAACGTGCCGGTACACGTCCGGTCATCTTTCAACGAAGAGGAAGGAACCATGGTAATGAATGCAGACGCGGAAATGGAGCGCCTGGTGGTTTCAGGTGTCACCAGTGATAAGAATGAAGCCAGACTGACATTTAAGAAGGTGCCTGACCAGCCAGGCGTGGCGGCCAAGATCTTTACCCCCCTGGCCGAGGCGGGCATCGTGGTCGACATGATCATTCAGACCTCACCGTCTGATGGGCGCAATGACATTACCTTCACGGTGCCACGGGGCGATTACGAGCGGGCGATGGCAATCGGTGAAAAGACCGTCGGGGTCCTCGGCGCCGATAGTATTCGCGGCAAGACAGACATCGCCAAGGTATCGGTCATCGGGGTGGGGATGAAGAACCACTCGGGTGTGGCGGCGAAGATGTTTGCGACCCTCGCGGCTGAAAATATCAATATCCGTCTAATCAGCACTTCGGAAATCAGGATTTCCTGCGTTATCGATGAGAAGTATGCGGAATTGGCCGTCCAGGTCCTGCATTCTGCTTTTGGCCTCGATGCCGAGTAACGCTGGTGCGGTATCTTAACCGGGACCATATCATCTGTGGGGTCATCCTGGCCCTGGTCATTGTGGCGCTTACCATTGGCAGGTACCTGAACCTCCTCTGATATCCCTATGGTTATAGGGACACCGGGGCAAGCGCTTCAGCCCTTCAGGCTGGCACCAATCTCTTCCAGGATTTTCGCGGCCGCTGCCGCTGGATCGGCCGCATCCCGGATTGGGCGGCCGATCACCAGATAATCGGCGCCGTCCTGAATGGCCCGAACAGGCGTGACCACCCGTTTCTGGTCATCGGATCCGGCCGACTGCCAAGCCGGGCGGATCCCGGGTGTAACCGCAATCAGCCGGTTTCCCAATTGCTTTTTCAGGCTGCCGACCTCTAACCCCGAGCAGACAATCCCTGTACAACCGGTTTCAAGGGCCAGCGTTGCGCGCTTGAGAACCAGCCGCTTGATATCCTCGGCAAATTCATCCCGGTAGCCGGCGGCTTGCAGGTCTGGGGCGGCAATGCTGGTCAGCACGGTAACCCCCAAAACCCCCACCCGGCCCCCGGCCCCTTCCACGGCCGCGGTCAACATGGCCCGGCTGTCGGCACAGTGCACAGTTACCAGATCGACCCCCATACCCGCAATCACCGCCATAGTACGCTGCACGGTTGCCGGGATATCATGCAGTTTGAGGTCCAGAAAGATTTTGGCTTTGGTCGCGGTTTTGATAAACGTTATGATCTCCGGGCCCGCCTTGGTGAACAGTTCCAGACCCACTTTGAACATACCCACTGCTTCTGCCAAGCGTTCGATATAATCCTTAGCCGCATCAATCGTCGGCACATCCAGGGGAAAGACCAGGTACTCTTTGGGCGGCTTCATATATACGCATCCCTCGCACGGGTTAGGTTTGACAAACTAGGCATACCTTCTTTTCGGTTTATCCATCTAATATTGGGGGAACGAGCGTTCCCGGGGTAGCGTAACAACGCCCGGACACCATATTTAGCTGCCCTTTTGGGATCCCGGGTCCCTATACTTCTATCCGTACTGGGTTTCCATCCAGCGTTGATATTCACCACTCCTGACGCGCGCCACCCAGTCGCGGTTGTCGAGGTACCAGCGCACTGTCTTCTCTAACCCGCTGACAAATGTTTCGCGCGGCGCCCAGGCAAGTTCCTCCCGAATTCTGGAAAAGTCGATTGCATATCGCTGGTCATGGCCCGGACGGTCTTCAACGAACGTGATCAATTCCCTGCGCGGTTGTGGCGGGGGCGCTAATCGATCCAGCACGGCACAAATTTCCGTGACGACATCGATGTTCCTTTTTTCACAATCACCGCCGACATTGTAAGTCCGCCCATGTTTGCCGTGATTCATAATGGACCAGACCGCCCGGCAGTGGTCCTCGACATGCAGCCAATCTCTCACGTTGGACCCATCTCCGTATACCGGCAGCGGTTTGTTCTCGAGAGCATTTAGGATCATCAGGGGAATCAGTTTTTCCGGAAATTGATAGGGGCCGTAGTTGTTGGAACAATTGGATACCGTCACTGGCAGCCCGTAGGTATGGTGATAAGCCCGGACGAGATGGTCCGAGCCGGCCTTCGAAGCAGAATAGGGACTGTTGGGTTGATAAGCCGTCGTTTCTTGAAAGCGCCCGGCCGGTCCCAGGCTGCCGTAAACCTCATCCGTACTCACGTGGTGAAACAAAACGAGCCGCTCTCCCAGGGAACGGGCCTGCTCCAACAGGTTAAAAGTACCATTGATATTGGTCTGGATAAACGCATCCGGGCCGACAATGGAACGATCCACATGGGATTCGGCTGCAAAATGGCAGACCGCATCGACATCATACGCGCTGAATATGGACCCCATGGCAGACGCGTCGCAGATATCCGTTTGCTCAAACATGTAACGATTCGGATAGTGGTCGGCTACGCCGGCCAGGTTTTCAGCATTGCCGGCGTAGGTGAGTTTATCGACATTAATAATTCGACCGGAAAAATCGTTGCGGGCCAAGAGGAAGCGGATAAAATTGGAACCGATGAAACCGCACCCGCCGGTAACCAGAATGTTTTCCATAGTTCTCTCCAGATACGATTGCAAACTTACCCCTACATAGCCCCTGCGATCGAAAAAGTCGAGTGTTTCCCGAATCTTCAACGGCAATTCGGCCTCCGGCAGCACAGTTTTAGCGCCAACAGCCGGAGATCCCCTGAAATGCATTCCAGGGGTTCCTCCCAGCAGGGGGACCAGAATCAATCCAGGCTTGACATGTCCCGTACCAACTGGTATGACCTCTTACCAGTAGGAGAAACTCATGCAGACCGACAGCGTCATTCCCATGCGCCCATCCGCCTATGCCGAACACCAGTTGGTAACGGCCCTGCTGGATGGGACCTATCCGCCGGGCAGCACCCTGCCCAATGAACGCGCCCTTGCACAGCAGCTCGGGGTTACCCGTCCTACCCTGCGAGAGGTACTCCAACGGCTATCCCGGGAAGGCTGGATCAAGATACAGCACGGAAAACCGTCACGGGTTCGGGATTACTGGACCAAGGGCGGATTGAGCCTGCTGGGTACTCTGGCCGAGCATGCCCGCTTCATCCCGGATAACGCGATCCGGCACCTTCTTGAAATCAGGGTTCTATTCATGCCGGCGGCAGCCGCACAGGCCGTAAAAGCGGCACCAGAGGAAATGGCCGCTTGTCTGGAAAGGGGCGCCAGCCTGGCGGATGATGCGCGGACCTATGCTGCCTTTGACTGGCAATGGCAGGTGTTGGCCACCCGCCGCAGCGGAAACCCTTTCTTCCCGCTCATTTTGAACGATTTCTCTGCGGTCTTTAAACAGGCCGGTCTGCGTTACTTCAACGAACCCACGGCGCGGGCGGCCTCCCGGAGGTTCTACCGGTATTTTCAGGATGCGATCTTCGCTGGTGATAACACTATTGAACAAGGGGTGGCCGCTGCTATGCGCGAAAGCACTGTGATCTGGCAAAGGATCGCGGAGAAAACCGACCGGTCGTAAATGGATATCGACACCTTAAATAAAGATTGGGACCTGATCGTAATCGGCGGCGGTATCACCGGCGCCGGGATCCTCAGAGAAGCGGTGCGCTGCGGGCTGCGAACGCTCCTGTTGGAAAAAAATGATTTCGCGTGGGGCACCTCGAGCCGGTCATCCAAGCTTGTCCATGGTGGTCTGCGTTATCTGAAGCAGGGGCGGTTTTTACTTACCCGCACAGCGGTGAAAGAACGCGAGGCCCTGTTACGGGAGGCCCCGGGCCTGGTAGAGCGGGTTAAGTTTTTTGTACCGGTATTCAGCGGCCAGCGCCCCGGCAAATGGGCGCTGGAAACCGGGCTCACCATGTACGATCTCATTGCCGGCAAGAAACAACACCGCTTTGATGACAAAGCCGCCTTTGCCGAGGCTATCGCGGGTATCCGGCGCGAAGGGTTAACCGGTGGGTTCAGTTTCTATGATGCCCAATCCGACGACACCCGCCTGGTGCTGCGCCTGATAAACGATGCTGTGGCCCATGGCGGCTGGGCCCTGAATTACACCAGAGTCGCCGATATACACCGCAACAGCCAAAACCAGGTGACCGGGGTCCGCGCCCAGGACTCGGAGTCCGGGCGTGTGCGCACCTTCACAGCAAGGACTGTCATCAATGCCACCGGGGCCTGGGTCGAAACCCTGCATGCATCCCCGAAAAACGGTTATCACCTGCGTCCTTTAAGAGGCAGCCACCTGGTGTTCCCGGCCCACAAGCTGCCCGTTCCGTGCGGCATCAGCTTCATGCACCCGCAGGACAACCGGGCGGTTTTCGTTGTTCCCTGGGAAGGCGCCGTCCTGGTCGGAACCACCGACCTGGATCACACCCCGGCCTTGGACAACGAACCGGCAATCAGTCCCGCCGAAGCCAGTTACCTGATGGAAGGCATTCATATGCTGTTCCCGGATTTGGCAATTTCCCTAAAGGACTGTCGGGCATCCTTTGCCGGGATCCGTCCGATCCTGAGCCGCGGCAATCGTGCCCCTTCCGCTGAATCGCGCGAACACTTCATTTGGGCTGAAGATGGTTTGGTAAGCGTCACCGGCGGCAAACTGACCACCTTTCGGAAACTGGCCTGGGACGCCCTGATGGCCGCCCGACCCTATCTTCCGGAATTCGAAACCGGTCGCCGCCCGCCCGTGTTTGAAAAAATACCGGTTCCGCACGTGACGGGCAACCCTTTGACCGCCGCGACATTGAGCCGGCTTTACGGCCGCTACGGCATGGCCGCCCGGGAATTGACGGAAACCGCGGCGCCGGATGACCTTGAGCACATCCCGGGCACCCGCAGTGTCTGGGCGGAACTGCCGCATGTTGCGGCCCATGAATATATCCGGCACCTTGATGATGTGCTCCTGCGCCGGGTTCGACTGGGACTTTTAATGGACCAGGGTGGGTTGAACGACCTGGCCCGTATTCGGAAACTGCTCGGGCCGATTCTGAACTGGGAAGCCACCCGGTGGGAAGCTGAAATTGGACGCTATCGTGACCTCTGGCAGCGCTGTTATGCCCCGCCCGGCGGTTAACCCGGCCGCCTCAGGAGTCCCGGGCACATAACCGCAAAGAAGCCTTGCCCGAGGGCCAGGCTTTGGACTGCTTCTAAGGACCAGGTTTTTAAACGTTGAATAAATACTTCATACCACGTGGGTAGAGACATGACCTCCTCACCAGGATTCAAACCGGCCTGGACAGACCAGCCGCCCCCCAAGGGTTCTTTCCGTTCGATTTTCAAATGGGGCGCCCCGGATGGATTCAAACATCCCAATGAACGTCTATACGCCTTATTAAAGCGGGAACTCAAACTGACCGACGCAGATTTCACGGCGAAAGTGCATCCGGGCCATGAACCGGTCACCGGGGTGGCACCTCCGGCAATCATGCCCGACCGGATTGCAGCCCTGGAAGCGATCGTGGGCGCCGACAATGTGGATCGGGATGATTATGCCCGGGTGAAGTTTTCGACTGGGCAGACTTCCGAAGAGGCCATGCAACTGCGCCGGGGGATTGTCCGGCATGTCGCGGATCTGGCTCTGCACCCGCGGAGCAAAGCGGATGTGGCCCGAGTCGTGGCCTATTGTCACCGCGAAAAAATACCCGTTACCGTCTACGGCGGCGGCAGTTCGGTGACCTTCGGTCTGGCGAGTCGCAAAGGCGGCGTTGTCCTGGTGATGAGCACACACATGCACCGCGCGCTGGATTTCAATGAAACCGATCGAACGATAACGGTTGAACCCGGCATGCTGGGTCCGGCCCTGGAAGCTTTGCTCAACCGGGCCCCGGACCTGCTGGATGCCCGACATGCTTATACCTGCGGGCATTTCCCCCAATCATTTGAATATGCTTCCGTGGGCGGCTGGGTGGCCGCACTGGGATCAGGGCAGCAGTCGTCGTATTACGGGGACGCCTATGACCTGGTCGTGGGCCAGGAGGTTGTGACACCTACCGGACATCTGAAAACGCTGGTATACCCGGGTACCGCCACGGGACCAAAGGTAAACGATATCCTGAAAGGTTCCGAAGGCGCTTTCGGCGTGCTGGTGGCCGTTACCCTCAAAATATTCCGCCACCGACCGGAAAATCGCCGCAAATTTGCCTTTATCCTCCCGGATTGGGAGGCGGCCGTCGGAGCATCCCGTGAGATTTCTCAGGGTGAATTCGGCATGCCGGCCATGTTTCGGGTTTCCGATCCGGAAGAGACCGAGGTCGCTTTGAAACTTTACGGGGTGGATGGCACCTGGATAGACCGACTCATTCGGATACGGGGCTTTAAAGCGGGTGCCAGATGCCTCTGCATCGGACATACGGAAGGTGAACGGGGATTTGTCAAGAACCTGAAAAAGCGTGTGAAAATCATCTGTCGGCGGCACGGAGCCATGTATATCACTGGCTACCCGGTTTCCCGGTGGGAGCATGGTCGCTTTGCGGATCCTTACATGCGGGAAGACCTGAACGATTACGGCATTACCATTGAAACCCTGGAAACGGCCGTGAACTGGACAGACCTGCACCGGGTTCATCGGGGTGTCCGGGCCTACATCAAGGACCGGCCGCAAACGGTTTGTATGACCCACTGCTCGCACTTCTACCCGCAGGGCACGAACCTTTATTTCATTTTTATCTCTAAATTCAGAGATATGGATGCTTTCAAACAGTTCCACCGAGGCGTCATCGAACAGATAATCACCCACGGGGGGTCTTTGAGCCATCACCACGGGGTAGGCAAGCTGATCGGTCCCTGGATGCAAAAGCACCTGGGCCGGGAACAGATGGACGTGTTGCGGGCCTTGAAAAAACACTTTGACCCGCACAATATCATGAACCCCGGGGGAACGCTGGGGTTGGATTGAGACCCCGAAGGGGTCAAGGGGTCAAGGGGTCAAGGGGTCAAGGGGTCAAAGGGTCAAAGGGTCAAAGGGTCAAAGGGTCAAAGGGTCAAAGGGTCAAAGGGTCAAAGGGTCAAAGGGTCAAAGGGTCAAAGGGTCAAAGGGTCAAAGGGTCAAAGGGTCAAAGGG
>Ga0126329_10000069_pt1 | contig 42421 bp, 47 predicted proteins | sample InaspJWI85metaG_FD_104915 | JGI IMG/M metagenome (GOLD analysis project Ga0126329, IMG submission 104915) | Marine gutless worms symbiont microbial communities from Oahu, Hawaii - Inanidrilus sp. 2 OAHU.JWI-85 metaG | ecosystem: Host-associated > Annelida > Digestive system > Unclassified...
GGGGCATCTTTTGGCCCGGGGCGGCGTTCTTCCGGCGTCGCCGAAGGCTATGCCGGACAAGCGCTTCCTGGGCACGCAGTGAAGCCCCCGCGCTATCCTCAACGTAGATGATCTACGCCTCCGGTTGACAGGAATGCTGCGGCCTTGCCCCGAACCAAAACCTACCCCTTATGGCGGGACACTGCAGTAATGTGGGGCATCTTCTTGCCCGGCTAAGCCTTCGGCGACGACGGGTTGGCCCAGAGCGGCGTCTTTTCATCTAGATGGATTTATCCACAGTCCAAACGGCTGCAGGCTGGCATCTTGCGGGATTTCAATTTTCGTTGGGTGTGTCGAGAACCTGTCGCAGGGAAAAGGCCAAAACTTCCATGCTGATCGGTTTTTTCAAGACGCGGCGGATAGATTTGGGATCGTAGTTTTCTTTGGTGATGCCGTCGTCAAAGGCAGAAAACATAATGACTTTCGTGTCCGCTTTAACGGCTATCATCTTTTCGGCGAGGCGGTCGCCGGTTATGGCCGGCATGGCCCAGTCGGTGAGGACCAGGTCGATATCCTGCGGGGCGGACTCGAAAATTTCGAGAGCCTCGGTCGAACTGTTGGAAATGGTTACCCGGTACCCCAGGGATTGCAGCATCTTTTTCAGCGTGTTGGCCATGATGCGCTCGTCATCCACGACCATGATGTGCTCCATTCCGCCGGGAAGGGTATCCAGTGAAAGTACCCGGGCGGCAGCCGGTTCAGCCTCATGGCGGGGAAGTAGGATTTCCACGCGGGTGCCTTTTTCCGGTTCGCTGGTGATGGTAATGTCGCCACCATGGTCTTTGACGATGCCCCTGACAGCCGATAGCCCCATACCCGTCCCTACCAGTCTTTTCTTGGTGGTGAAATAGGGATCGAAGACCTGTTCGAGGGTTTTCTGATCCATGCCACAACCGTCATCCTTAATGGTAAGTTTGATATGGGGGCCCGGTTTTAAACCCGTGTGTTGGGAGGCTTCGAGCTTGTCCAGTTGGACTACGGCCGATTCAACGTTGATAATCCCCTGGTCCTGATCGATGGCATCCCGGGCGTTCTTGAAAATGTGGGTAATAGCATGGTGCAGCTGGGTCGAGTTGGCGTACAGCGGGCCGTCATCGAACGATAGGTTTTCATGGATCTGAATATTCTGGGGCAGAAAGATACGAAACAGCTTGATGGCCTGCTTGAAACATTTTTTACTTTTGACTGCGGTTTTTCTATGGGGGCTTTGCTGGGTAAAGGCCAGAATCTGCTCGACCAAGTCCATGGCGCTGCCGGTCGCCTTGAGGACTTCGCCGATATCTTCACGGGTTTTGTCATCATTGGTTTCTAGATGCACGATTTCGGCAAAGCCGGAAATGGCGTTGAGGATATTTTTAAAATCGTGGGCAATCCCGGATGAGAGCTTTTCCAGGGCCAGGTTTTTTTCAGCCTGGGTAAGGCAATCCTGCAGGCGGAGGGTCTCTTTAAGTTGATGCTCGAGTGCTTCGTGCAGGCGGGCGTTTTCTATGGCCATCACCGTCTGTTCTGCGAAAGTTGTAAGCATCAGGGCGTCTTTTTCGGTAAATTGGGAGCCGTCCGTTTTATTGATAGCCTCAATGGCTCCGATGGGCTTGCCTTTCAGCAGCAGCGGCACGCACAGAACAGACTTGGTCTGAAATCCGGTCGAATCATCGATCCCACCGTAAAAACGGGGGTCTTCATGAACATCCGCAACGATGGCCGGCTCGCCGTGGTCGACCACCCAACCGGCGATGCCCGCTCCTTTTTTGATCCGCTGGTCGGTTAGTTTGTCAGCAATGGGACCCGTGGGAGTATGAAAAACCAGTTCCTCGGTTTCTTCATCCAGCAGGAAAAGGGTACTGGCCACAGAACCGGCGACCCGGTTGGTATTTTCCATAATCATGGAAAATACTTCCTGCGAATCAAGCGAGGAGTGGATAAGGCTGCCTGATTCCATCAAGGCGATCAGGTCATCATCATTGAGCTCGGCCATTTGTCGGCGGCTATCAAGTTCATTTTTCGTGGTGTTCATGGCAGGTTCCGTCTTATTAGTCAGACTTAATTTAACAATTATTAAGCTGACAGAACTGGCAAGTAAAGGAAAAAGTGAACGGCCGGCCTCCAGGATTCCAGTCGGGAAGCAGAAAAAATATATAAATCAATAATATCAGTTGTTTAAATCTCCAACGGGTTTTTGCTAACTAACGGTTAGTCTGTTCGAGAATGGATAACGTGTTGTAATGTAAGTATATTTTAATGGTTAGGCGGCATGGCCCCCGCATTGGCTCTCAAAATCACCATGGGTGATTTTAAGCAGGTTTTCAAGGGGTAGAAAAAGAGGTCGGGGCAGGGCATCCACGGCAAACCAGGCCCAGGTTTCACATTTATCAGGTTCACGTACGCGCGGTTCTCCTATAGGAGAGTCCGCCAGCATAAACAGGGTTACGTAGTGCCGGCCCTCGTCCGCGAACAGGTCATTGGTAAAAGTGCCGGAGCGGATATTTTCAATCTCCAGCCCTGTTTCTTCCCTTACCTCACGGCGGGCACAGGTTTCAAAACTTTCACCGTATTCCAGATGACCGCCGGGGCAGCACCAGCTGCCGGCACCATGGGTATTGCGCCGTTTGCCGAGCAGAATCTTGCCGTCGCGAATGATAATGATCCCGATTCCGATCAGGGGGCGCTGGACCATTTTGGGACTCCTTTATTGAGATAGCCGCTATGAACGCGCTAACCGGGAGTTAACAAGTTTTTAACGTCATGCAAATCAGCGGCCACACGAATTGTATCGATCGGCCTAAAAAGAGCCGGTTTGCCTTTGACATTAAGCCTGGATAGACTTAGCCTAGGTAGTGGCCTGTGTCCAAGGGTCGCAATTGCATGTAACCGATCTGGATATGAATTAGATGTCCAGCTGACGCAGGCCTATAATGCTAATAATCTTTCCTTTACCGGAGGTGACCATATGGCAGAAGATAAAAGCGTTCAAACCACCGAGACCAAGGAAGAGAGCAGCGAAGAATCGTCCAGCTCCAGCTGTTGCTGTTACTACGTAGACCCCTGCGGGTGCTATTACGTGGATCCGTGCGGCTGTCGCGTCGATCCCTGTTGCTGCTGATTGAACATAACCATTAAAAAAGGGTTGGGCCCGGGCCCAACCCTTTTCTGTTTAATCTGTCTAACCCTACACACAAGATCATTCATTTTTGGGCCGGGATGATTTATTGTGCAATCCGTTCATTTGGTTTGTATCGTTCCGATCCGGATCAATTTGCCGGCCCTGATAGTCAGGACACCATACCAGCCGTTTTTCATCGGATAAAACCATTCGGTCGTAATCTGCCCGCCTTTACCGTAGCCTGTGTTGATGACCTCCTTATGCACAGGTTTGCCGCATTTCAAAGCGACGAGAAAGGCCGAATCGCCTACATGGACCAATTCGGAATTCTGACACCGAAACGTGCTGCCTTCACCTCGCTGGGCATGGACTGGCGACACCAGGATCAGGAGAATAATTACTGTAAGGATGAGTTTCATATGTATCACCTTTCGGAGGTTGCCAGGGCATCCGTTCTCTATTGTGTCAGATATATCAAAACATAAGACACGGTAGGCCTCTGGCAACTTTCCCGCCCTCCACGCTTATCCGGCATAGAAAAGATTGCCCCATACAACCGCAGCCAAAATTCCCGCCAGGTCAGCCAGCAGGGCAGCAGTGACGGCGTAGCGAACACGCGTAATCCGGACCGCGCCGAAATACACCGCCAGGACATAGAAGGTCGTTTCGGTGGAGCCCTGCATGATGCTGGCAATGAAAGCGGATTTCGAATTTGGATCAGCACTGACGATCGCGCTCATTACCCCGAACGCACCCGAGCCGGACAGGGGTCGCACCAGCGCCATGGGCAGGGTGTCGGCCGGCATGCCGATAAGAGCGGTCAACGGTTCCACGGCCCGGATGCAAACTTCCAGGGCCCCGGAAGAGCGAAACACGGCAATGGCCACCAGGATGGCCACCAAAAAGGGAATGATGCGCAGGGCCACCTCGAATCCTTCGCGGGCCCCCTCGCAAACCGACTCATAGACCGGCACCTTGCGACTGTAGCCATATACAATGAAAAGACCCATTAAAAAAGGAATCAACCAAGTGGTCAAATCCTTTAGGAAAAATTCTCCCAAGCCGGCACCGGCAGCAAGATGCCGATAGAGATACATGCCCAGGGCTGCCAAAAAGACCAGGAAATAGACCGGAAGGCAGTAGCGTCGCAGACCTGCGACTGCCGGTAACTCGGCAGGCGTGTCATCCGGGACCGCTCCGGTTTCGAGGTTAGGACCTGCCTGCTCGGGGTCAGACGTGACCGGCGCCATCTGAGCTGGTCCCGATCGCCGGGCCAAGATCTTGGCAGCCGCAATGGCAACCAGGGTCGAGCAGGTCGTGGACAGGATCGACGGCAGCAGGATACCGGCCGGATCCAGAGCGTTGGCGCCGGCCCTAACAGCGATCACCCCCAGGGGCAGCAGGGTGACGCTGCTGGTGTTAATGGCCAGAAAAAGGCACATGGCATGGGTGGCGGTTCCCTTCTCGGGATTGAGCCGGTTGAGTTCTTCCATCGCTTTGATGCCAAATGGGGTGGCCGCATTGCCCAGTCCCATGATATTGGCCGCCATGTTCATAATCATGGCGCTCATGGCCGGATGCTCACCTGGCACTTCCGGAAAGAGCCATTTCATCAGCGGTTTCAAGCGGCGGGCAATAACCAGCAGCAAACCGGCCCGGGAAACCACTTTCATCAGGCCGAGCCAGAGGGCCATTGCCCCGACCAGACCGATGGCAAGCTCTACCGCTGTCCGGGCGGCATCAAAGGAGGCCTTGGTGACGTTTTCCATAGTGCCCATGGCCAGTGCCGACAGAATCCCGGAGAGCACCAGGAAAATAAAAATACCGTTGATTGCAGATCCCTTGACTGGTTTAGCCATATTCTCCCCGGGGGCTTTGATCTGTGACAGATAGAAGAGGACTGCCGGGCAGAGTATCCAACTGCGGCTTAGCTTGTCAACCGCCGGGCGCAGCTTGGTATGTGTACCGAGAAAACGCTCGCGCCCTGTACATCCTTTGGCGACCAGTTCACGCGGCATCAGGGGCGTCCTATACTTGTCCATGCGAACTTGATTTATGAGCAACCGCACGGCTGGATTTCCAATTTGGAAGGCTCTGTGGTACAAATGACGGTAGTTTTTCGCATTATCTTTAGATCCTTCTACGATTTGGAAAGGTGATCGCCAAATGCTGAAAAAAATCATATCAGGTGGGCAGACAGGCGCTGACCGGGCGGCCCTGGACGCCGCCATTCGGCTCGGTATTGCCCATGGCGGATGGGTGCCCCTGGGCCGGCTGGCCGAGGATGGCTGTGTGCCGGAACACTACCAGGTCGAGGAAATGCCGACGGATAGCTACCGGGAGCGAACCCGGCAAAATGTGCTTGATTCGGACGGCACGCTGATCATCTCCCGGGGGGCGCCCACCGGCGGAACGGATTTCACCCGGGTACAGGTCTTACGTCACGGCAAGCAACTTTTGGGCATCGATTTGAACAACCAGAGCAATCTCAAAGATGCTGCTTCTCTGATCGCATCCTGGATAGAACTGCAGCGCATCGAGGTGCTGAACGTAGCCGGACCGCGGGCCAGCAAGGATCCCCGTATTTACCAGGATACCCTGAACCTGCTCGTTTTCGCACTTGGCTGAGACACCCCCACTCTCGCGGACTTACCTTATGGAAAATGGTCAGGGATTGATAAATATGCGTGAACATAGTACATACTGAAGACATGTTATGGTAAAGCGTGTCGATCACCCCCACAGCCCAGGAGGGTAACATGAAAACCACCATCATTGGCCTGGCCTGCATATCTTTGTCGTTTGCCCTGGTAGCCTGCGGCCACGGTTGGAAGCACGCCCAAGTGCCCGAGGCCAAGTGGGATAAAGATTATGCCGACTGTGTGCACCAGGCCGAGAGCGCGGCCCGGAATCCCCGGGTTACCAAAGATCCTGCGCAAGACTGGGGAACCTATGGCCAAGTCCGCTACCTGACGGACAAGTGTATGGAAGACAAAGGCTACGTGCAGAAATAACCGTCATTACGGGAAACGCTGCTGAAATCTTTCCCGTAATGGGCAGAATCTAAAGCGTTTCGCCGTTATTGATCCCACCACTGCCTAAACCTGGTCCGGCTGTTTTTAAGATCAGTCGGATTTCCGGTGAAGACCTCAAACGTCACGGTTGCGTCAAAACCGGCCGACTGCAGACTTTTCACCAACCACTGAAAATCAATGCTGCCCATGCCCGGCGGCAGATGCTCATCGGCACGCCCGGAATTGTCACTGATATGCACATGATCCACTCGGTGGCCGAAACGCTCTACGAATCGCTTCAGGCGACGGCCGTCCACGGCACCGATATGGGCATGTCCGGTATCCAGGGTCATCCGCAGCTCTGGATAGCGATCAAACAAGACGGCATATTCATCGGTCTCATAATAGGCGCCATATCCGGGAAACATATTCTCAATGCAGAGCGCTAGCGCCAGATCAGTTGCCAGGCGGGTGATCACGTCCAGGCTTTGAAGGCCGTAGCCACGCGCAACGTCAGGGACGAAATGGCCCATCCCGCGGACGGCCCCGGGATGGCACACCACTTTTTCAGCGCCAAGGGCTTGTGCGGTTTGCAGGGAGTGGCACATTTCTTCGACGGATGCCTTACGGATGCTGGGGGGCAGATCGGCAATGGAGACAAACGTCGGCAGGTGGCAGATCAGGTCAAGGCCGCTATCTCTTAAAGCCTGACGGATATCGGTTCTCGCGGCGTACAGGCCGGCATGGTGCGCCATGGGGGGGTCCATGGCCAGTTCGAGATAGTCAAAACCAAGAGCCGCAATTCGATCAATCTCGGCTATAACAGGTTTTATTGGAAAATTCATTGCGCCGTATTGCATGGGTCTCTCCATGGGCCGGGCCCTAGAACTGCTTGCAATATTATTGTATCAGTGCAATAATTTATTTGCGAATTTCAATAAATCCACGATCCTCAGATGTAAACCCGTAATTGAAAATTAGATGAACATCGAGCTATCTTATTGATCTGGCTGAAAATATGTTCCCCGGCGACACTGACCATGCCCTCCGGAATTATTGGCAAGCAAGTTGCACGATCCAATAAGACCGGAACCTTGAAGCTGCCCTGAATCGCACTGCCTGCGCCTCCACGCCGTCGAGATCTGAGTCTGGACAACATCCGCTGATGAGATAAGAGACCCGAGGTATGTTTACTTCCAATCGTACTTCTGACCGGCAAAACTCGTTTGAACCCATCCCACCCGGATCTAAACAGGGTAAGAGGCGGTTAAACGCCGGGTTCTTCCTGACCTTCCTCGTTATGTTTGCCATGTGGCTGGTGTTTTCAGGAAGATTCGACGCCTTCCACCTGATCCTGGGGGTGCTTTCCAGCATAATAGTCGCCTTTCTATCCGGGGATTTGCTCTTTCCGGCCGCCCTGGATCGGACCCTGCCCCTCCTGTGGCTAAGGTTTATCGGCTACATCCCGTGGCTGCTTCTCCAGATTCTAAAGGCCAACCTGCATGTCATGTACCTTGTGTTTCACCCCCGCATGCGGGAGTTGATCGATCCTCAGATTATTGAATTCGACAGCCAACTGTCAAGCGATGTCGCCCGCATGACCTTTGCCAACTCAATTACGCTGACACCGGGAACCATTACGGTCAATGTGACCGCCATCGGTAAGTTCTCGGTGCATTGCATTGATGCCGAATCCGGAAAACCGCTTCCTGGAGAAATGGAAGCGAAAATTGCGCAGGTATTCATGGAATAATGGATCTCTTCTTTTTTTATGCCAGTCTTTACATAGGGTTGATCATGCTACTGTCCCTTTACCGGGCCGTGGTGGGCCCGACAGTGCTCGATCGGCTGATCGGCGTCAACGCCATTGGGAGTAAAACCACTGTGCTGCTGGTGATGATCGGCCTGCTGTATCAACGGGTCGATATGTTTGTGGATATTGCCTTGGCATACGCGATGTTGAATTTTATAGCCGTACTGGCAGCTTCGCGTTATTTCCAGAAGCGCAAAGGGCTGTACGATGAAACCCGGCCAGGTGAAAGGTGAGGGCATGGACGCTGTGATTATCATAATGATGGTGAGCGGGTTGCTGTTTTTCACCGGAGGAACCATTGGCATCATCCGGTTGCCGGATTTTTACACCCGCCTGCACCCGGCTGGTAAGCTGGATACTGCCGGCCACGTGTTGGCCATGGCGGCCATGGCGCTTTATACCGTGCAGGTGTTCTCAGGCCAAAACCTTTTGACGGCCATAAAGATAATGCTGATCGTTGTTTTTGTGTTCTTCACCAGTCCCACGGCGACCCATGCCATCATCGACGCGGGCGTCCGGGCCGGTTTGCAGCCCTGGACTCGTAGAAAGGAACGACCATGATCTGGACGCTCGAAACGATTGTATTGACCATGGTAGTGATTACTGCGGTGGCTGCGATCTCGGTGAAAGACTTGCTCGGTGCGGCGGTATTGTTCGGCGCCTACAGTTTCATGATGTGCCTGCTGTGGGCCATCATGGGGGCTGTGGATGTGGCGTTCACCGAAGCATCCGTGGGGGCCGGCATCAGCACCGTGCTCTTCGTGGCGGCCGTATTTCGCACTTCAAGGAGATCCAAAGATTGAAATCGGTTGAAAAAATCATCGTGTTGCTTTTTGGCTGTTTTTTAATTTACTGCACCTTTGATTTTCCGGACTGGAGTGATCCCGGGTCACCGACCAGTACGCATGTGTCGCCCTACTATATCGAAAAGACGCTTACGGATACCGCCGTGCCCAACGTGGTAACCGCCATTCTGGCCGATTATCGCGGATTTGATACGCTGTTCGAGACCATTGTTATTTTCACGGCCGTTATGGCCTGCTTTCTGTTGTTGAGGCAATATACAATTGATGAACCGATTGCCCGTATGTATCGGCATATCCCTACCGGCACGACCTTCCGGATTCAAAGCGGCGGCAAATACCCCCGCGAATCAGCTGATTTTGAAAGGATCGATCTGCAATATGTGCCTTATGGCGTTGTTGTCAAAACGACCTGCCGCAAGATCATTCCGTTTGTGCAACTCTTTGCCCTGTATGTGATTGCCCACGGACATCACAGTCCCGGCGGCGGATTCCAAGGGGGGGTCATTCTGGGCGCTTCGGTTATCGTTTTTGCCATATCCCATAACCTGAGATCCGCCACGCACCGGGTCGGTGAAAAGATTGCAGCCGTGCTCTGTACCCTGGGGGTCTTTATCTATACCGCCACCGGCGGCCTCTGCATGCTGTTGGGAGATAATTTCCTGGATTACGGTGCCCTGGCACCGATTTTCGGTACAGACCCGGTGATGGCCCGGTCCCATGCTATTCTCGTGGTTGAAATCGGCGTGGGTTTGGCTGTCATGGCCGCCATGATCAGTCTCTACTACAACGTGTCCTCGGCAGGAAAGCTGGACGAGGGGTTATAGGCATGCCTGAACCGTTGATGATCATTACCGCGAAACTCAACTACTGGATTTACATCGTCCTCATGATGGTCGGTTTGTATGCCATGATCGCCAAAAACAATCTGGTGAAGAAGGTCATCGGGATGAATATCCTTCAGACGGCCATTATTCTTTTTTATATTTCCACCAGTGCCAAGCACGGGGCCACCATACCGATCCTGGAACATGGCCATGGTCCCGGTCCCCAGGTTGTCCAGGCGGTCCATTATACCAATCCCCTGCCGCATGTTCTCATGCTGACGGCTATTGTGGTCGCCGTGGCAACTTTTGGTGTCGCCCTGGCGTTGGTTATCAGACTCCACCGGGAGTACCACACCTTGGAAGAAGATGAGATTCTAAACCAGTTGGAAAAAGAGTAGAAACCGCAAAGTGACCAAGGGATCCTTTGCGGATGTTTCCAAGAGGGGAGCGTTATGGTCACCATTGAAGATTTAAGAGAGATCGTCATCATGACCCATCTCGAACACGAAATGCTGAAACGCGTATGTATGTCTGTCGACGTGCTGTCGTTCAATGAGCAGGAGGTTGTTTTCAAACAAGGCGACGTGGCTGACCGGTTCTACATGGTCAAACAGGGCAAAGTGCTGCTCGAGCAGCAGATGACGGATATGGTAACCGTCTCGGTGGGCTCCATCCATCCCGGCCATTCATTCGGCTGGTCAACCATGATAGACGAAGGGCACTACACCACCGACGCTGTGTGTGCCGAGCCCTGCGAGATATTTTCCATACGCAGCAGCCGGCTGCGTGAAATGTGCACCAAGGACCCGCGCATGGGATTTATGCTGCTCCAGAGGCTGCTGGTAATCCTGAAAAAACGTTATGAGCAACGTACGGAACAATTTTTGCAAGTCATCCAACATCATCCGGACATGCGAGATCTCTTTTAGAGGCTATGGAGCTACAATTTCCAACCCTGATTATCATCTGCCCGCTGGTGGCATCGTTTTTAACATTTCTGTCCGGGTGGTGGTACCGCCAGTGGACCTACCCCATAGCCGTAGCGGCTCTGCTGGCGTGTCTGGCCTTAGCCGGCGGCATATTGAAAGCCGTTTTAGAGCAGGGTACCATTGACTACTGGCTTAGCGGCTGGCAACCCCCCTGGGGGATCGAATACCGGATTGACCATTTGAATGCGATCATGCTGGTGTTGGTGACCCTGCTGGCCCTGCTGGCGGCCATCCATGCCCGCCGGAGTATCGCGCGGGAAGTGCCGAAAAAAGAAGCGCTCTTCTGGGGCCTCTATATCCTGATGATAACCGGTTTGCTGGGCATCTGCATCACCGGCGACCTGTTTAACCTTTTCGTCATGCTGGAAGTTGCCTCGCTGTCAAGCTATGCTTTGATTGCCATCGGCTCCCGGGGCGCCCTTTTCGCCAGTTTTCGGTACCTCATCATGGGCACGCTGGGGGCCTGTTTTTATCTGCTGGGTGTGGGCCATCTTTACATTGCCACCGGATCTTTGAACATGGCGGATCTGGCCGTGATCCTGCCCCAGGTATACCACTCCCGGGCAATCCTGGCCGGTTTTACCTTCATCCTGATCGGATTGGGCATCAAGATGGCCCTGTTTCCCCTGCATGCCTGGCTTCCGGAGGCCTACAGCCGAGCACCTGCCGCAGTCAGCGCGGCGGTGGCCCCCCTGATGACCAAGGTGATGGCCTATGTGACCATCCGCGTGATGTTCACCGTGTTTCAACCGGGCTTCGCCATTTCACTCCTAAAGATAACCGATGCGCTGGTATGGGTAGGCAGCGCGGCCATTATCTTCGGCGCCGTTATGGCATTATCGCAGAACGATTTCAGGCGTATGCTTTCCTATGTGATCATTGCTGAAATGGGCTATATCGTCGGGGGAATCGGGGTTGCCAACGCCATGGCCTTACAGGGGGTGATCTTTCATATTCTCAATGACGCGCTGATGATGGCCTGCCTGTTCCTGGTAGCCGGGCAGGTGCGCTATCAAACCGGTGGCAACCGGCTGGAAGACTTTCAAGGATTTTTCAAAACGATGCCCATGACGGCTTTTGTGTTTACGGTCGGCGCGCTGGCGGTTATCGGCGTGCCGCCGGCCTGCGGCTTTTTCAGCAAGTGGTACCTGCTGCTGGGCGGCATCCAGGCAAACCAGTGGGGTTTCGTTGCGGCCCTTTTGATCTGTACCTTGATCAACGTTGCCCTGTTTTTCAGAATTTTCGACAAAGGCCTTTACACACATGCCGCCGATCACCATGCAATGCACGTTGCGCAGACTAACTATTCGGGTAACGGCGAAGCGCCGCTCAGCATGCTGGTCCCTGCATCTGTATTGGCCCTGATGATTCTTTTGGTTGGCATCTTCAATCAGGTGATCGTCAGTGAAGTCATCCGCTTTGCGGTTCCGCCCGGTTTATAAGACCGGCTAAACGAACACATGTACCCACAGCCCCTATGACGACGCTTATTCACATTACCCATCGCCCGGCGTGGGCGGTCCTTTGCCCTTTGCTGGCAGCGGTGCTGATCCTGTTATACCGCAAGCGGCCCAATGCCAGAGAAGGCTGTGTGCTCCTCGGCGGGGTAGGGCTATGTGCCTTGGTCCTGTCCATGGTGCCAACCGTTTTGCACCAGGGCCCCATTCAATTCGTCGGGGTGACGTTGTTTCCCGGCGTGGATTTTGCTCTGCGCGTAGATGCCCTGGGGCTGATATTCGCAATCACGTCCTCTTGCCTCTGGATCCTGGTATCCCTTTATTCCATCGGTTACATGCGTTCTTTGGAGGAGCATGCCCAGACGCGTTTTTACTTCTGTTTCGCCGTAGCCCTGTCGAGCGCCATTGGCATTGCCTTTTCCGCCAATCTGGTCACGCTGTTTATCTTCTATGAAATCCTGACGCTGTCGACCTACCCGCTGGTGGCCCATGAAGAAACGCCCAAAGCCCTGTCCGCCGGACACAAATACCTGGCCTACCTGCTCACGGGTGGTGCCTTTTTCCTGGTCGCCATCATCATGACCTATCAATTGGTCGGCCATACTGATTTCGACTACCGGGGGATCCTGCAGCCGGCTTTGGCGACAACTGCGCCTTTGACCCTGCAGGTGATGTTTGTTTTTTTTCTACTCGGCTTTGCCAAGGCGGCCTGGATGCCCGTCCACGCCTGGCTGCCGACCGCCATGGTGGCACCCACGCCGGTGAGCGCCCTGTTGCATGCCGTTGCCGTGGTGAAAGCAGGTGTTTTTGGGATTGTTCGCATAGTCTTCTATCTTTACGGGACCGATGTCATGGACGTTCTGGGACTCGGTTTGCTGCTCGCCTGTCTGGCCGCCTTTACGGTCATCGTCGCCAATCTATATGCCATGGGGCAGGACAACCTGAAACGGCTGTTGGCCTACTCTACAATCAACCAATTGTCTTTTATTATCCTGGGCGCCGCTGTGCTGAGTCCTCGGGCGGCCATTGGGGCCATGGTGCATATCACCTATCATGGCTTCATGAAGATTACCCTCTTTTTGTGTGCTGGCACCATCCTGGTTGTAACCGGGAAAAAACTTGTGAGCCAGATGGCCGGCATCGGGCGCAGCATGCCCATCACCATGACCGCCTTTACCATCGCCGCCTTTGGCATGTGCAGCATCCCGCCGGCGGCCGGATTCATCAGCAAATGGTATTTTTGCCTGGGCACGATTCAAGCGGACCGGATGGCCTTCCTGCTGGTCGCCGTAACGGCCTCCGTACTGGATCTGGTGTACTTCTTCCCTGTGGTGAGAACGGCCTTTTTCGACCGGGCGAATACGGTCGGCGGACATGAAACCGGGCGCCCGCTTTACCTGTTCATGCTGGTGCCGTTATCCATTACCGGGGCCTTTGCGATCATTTTTTGTCTGTTTCCCAACACTTTTTACGTTTTCGACTTGGCCAAAATGGCTGCGGAAAATATTTTCGGGGGGATGTGACCATGAAAATTACCCATAAGCTGCTTTTCAGGCTCTTCTATATTTTCGGCGTCGGTGGCAGTCTGGTGGCAGGCTTGGTCCTGCTCTATTTGGATAAACTGCATTATCACTTTGCGTTCCAATACATACCCGGTTTCTTTGCCATCTGCGGGTTCGTATTTTGTTCGATTCTGATATTGGGCGCCAAGCTGCTGGGGATCTGGCTGGTGCGACCCGTGGATTACTATGCGAAACGCCGGAGGGATTAGGTAAGATGGTGGAATGGATACATCCCGGGGTTGTGATCATGCTCGGTGCTTTTCTGGTGCCATTTCTCGGCCCCAGAAAGGCCAAGCAGGCATATCTGGTGCTGCTCCCCGTCACAGGACTGCTGCTCCTGCTGCTGACTTCCGCGGGATATTTCGGGGCAATTCCGGAATACCCCGGCGCCCTGCATAAATGGCGCCTGCCCTTTTTGCATTATACCCTCGAACTCGGCCGGATAGACAAGCTGAGCATGATTTTCGCTTACGTGTACGTGGTGATCGGGATCGCCATGCTCATCTTTGCCATCCGTGAAAAAAAAGACTGGCAGCACGTATCCGCCCTGATCCACATCGGCAGTTCGGTATCCGCCATTTTCGCACGTGACCTTTTCAGCTATATCTTTTTTGTGGAGATCGCTACCTGGTCAGCCGTTTTTCTCATCTGGTTCCGGGGGACCAAGACATCCAAAGCATCCGGGTTCCGATATTTTTTCTGGCACGTTGTGGCCGGTGGGTTCCTGCTGGCCGGCAGCATCATCCACGCTCAAACGACGGGATCGATCGATCTGGACCTGATGCCCTGGGGCTGGGGCTGGGCCTATACGGCTTATTACTTCATGATGATCGGATTTCTCATCGATGCGGGATCATTTCCGGTCCATGCGTGGCTGCCGGACGCCTATTCCACGGGGGGCGTGACCAGCGTGCTGTATGTAACCGCCTTCAGTACCAAGACCGGGATTTATGGCCTGATCCGTTGCTTTCCGGGGGTTGAACTGCTCATGTGGGTCGGGGTGATAACCGCCGTATTTGCCCTGTTCCTGGCCGTGCTCGAAAATGATGCCCGGCGGCTTTGCGGGTATCACATTATCTCCCAGGATGGTTACATGATCTGCGGGGTGGGGATTGGGACCTATCTGGGCATACTTGGCTGTGTCTCGCATATCATCTGTCATATCATTTACAGTTGCCTGCTCTTGATGGGCGCCAGCACGGTGCTGTCCGTGACCGGAACGTGCAAATTCACCAATACCGGCGGCCTCTACAAATACATGCGCATCTCCTTCTGGCTCTATCTGATCGGGGGCTTTTCCATCTCCGGCGTACCGCTTTTCAACGGCTTCGTGAGCAAAAGTATGACCATCGAGGCGGCCGAGTTGATTCATCAACCGCTGGTGTACCTGCTGTTGGAAGGGGCCACCGTGGGAACGTTTCTGCACACGGCGATCAAACTGCCCTGGAACCTTTGGTTTCAGGGTAGAGCTGAACCACCCGCCGACATCAAGGTGAAACTCAAAGCGGGGCGTGAAAATACGCCGGCGAACATGCTGATCGCCATGTGCATTCCAGCTTTTCTCTGCGTTTTCATGGGCGTGTACCCCTATTACCCATTTTACGACATGCTGCCCTATCCCGTTGAATTTGTGCCGTACACTACCACCCGTGTTTTCTCGATTACCCAAATGTTCGTGTTCACCTTTCTGGCGGCCTGGTATTTGCGAACCCTCATTCGCGGCACACCGACCTATACGCTGGATTCAGATTGGCTGGGGCGCGTTCCAGGGCAGGCCCTGATCTGGTTTTGCCGGGAGCCACTGGTCGCATTCGGGACCATGCTCGACAAACGCCTGTCGGCAGCCGCCGGTTTCGCCATAGCCGTCGTCCCGAATCCGGCGATGGCTATGAAGATGACCCCGCAGGCCATAGGCGCCGGGGTTACCATTGTGCTGATCTTGTTTTCACTTCTGACTGCCCTTTGGATCAGAGGGACCTGAAGTTGGTAAACTGGCCACCTATCGGGTTCTTGACCATATGTAAAACTGATGGTGTTGATATGACAATCAGGTTGGAGCTTGTAAACTTTGAAATCTAAAACCAAAACACATGTGGGTGTGGATTGGGCCTTGATCGCCGGTATTACGTTCTGGGTCATCTCGGCGGCGGTGCTGGTAACGATCGTGAACGCCGGCCGGGTCAAGATCCCGCGGCTTGACCTGGAAATTGTGTCTGTCTCAGCCACAGAGCCGCACCTGATCTTGGCCCATCACGGTGGGGATCCGGTATGGTTTGCCAATACGCACTGTATCTGGACACCGGACGTGACGAATTCGTCCTATGCCGAAAAGGTCGGTACGTTGATTCTGGCCGGTAAGGAAAATAGGCAGGGACGCGTTTCGAAATTCGAACCCGGGGAAAAGGCCACCATGGCGCGTGCCGTTACGCTGCTGGCCGGCCGGGTCGGACGTTTGGATATCAGGGATCTAATAAGCGGCCAGCTGATTTTCACCCGGGTCGTGTACGTAAACGATTAACCTAAGGCGCACGAATGGGGTTGTTGAACGAAGTCGTGGAGATATTCAGGTTTGTAGACCTGTATCGGGCCTTTCGCCTGGCCGGCAGAGAGGATTTAGACGGGCTGCTGCAACTGGTGCAGTCCAGTCGGTCCAAATACGCCCGCTGGGAAGCCGCCGAGGCCCTTGGTAAGATCGGTGATGATCAGGCGGTTTCTCTGCTGATCGACACACTGCACGATAAAAAACCGCTGCTCCGCTGGAAGGCCGCCGAGGCGCTCGGTGAATTGCAAGCAGAATCAGCAGTCGAAGCGCTGATTCGGGTTCTGAATAACAGGGCAGAGGATTGGAGTGTACGCAAGGGGGCTGCGGAAGCCCTGGGTAAGATCGGAGACAAACGGGCCGTGGAGCCTTTGATTGCGGCCCTGAACTATTCCGAATTAAGCCTGCAGTCCGACCTGGAACATGATTATGTCCGCTGGGCGGTTGAACTGGCGCTGGGATGGATAGGCGATCGGCGTGCCGTGGCCCCCTTGATTACCGTGCTGCAGGATGAAGACCTGGTTGTCCGGTGGGGAGCGGCCATTGCCCTGGGCCTACTTGGGGATAACAGCGCGGTCCCATCGCTGGTAGAGGCCTTGCAGGATGAAGATTGGAACGTCCAGAAATGCGCTGCCGAAGCTCTCGGGAAGATTGGGGACCGCCACGCCCTTGAACCTCTGCGAGCAGCCATGCAGGATGATGATCGCTATGTCAGGCGAGCGGCTGGAGAGGCTCTGGCCCGGATAGAAGGCGGGTAGGCGGCCAAGGGCGCTATCGTGTATAAGCTCGATCAGTCCGCCCGCAGCAGGCAAGGACGGCAGATCCCCAACCGCCTTATCGGGGCGGGGAACCGGCCGGGTTTTCGCGTTATGCCTCCAGCATGTGATAACTGGCGGATTTATAACCTTTGACTTTGTGAACGTGAAACGTCAGGATCCGGCTGCGGTAATTATTGACGAGGTGCTTCAATTTACGCCGGGCAACCCGAAACTCTTTGCTTTTAAGTGTCTTCAGCAGCATGCCGCTGTCGCGGACCCGTCCCTCGCAGATGATATGCGGGCCATCCCCGATTAAAACCTCCCACTCGCCGGCCACGGCAATTTCCGATTTTTCCATCAGTGGGTAGTATTCATTGACGACGTAGTTTTCATACTCCGCTTTGGTCTGGCTGATGATGTCCCAGACCTGGTTGAATTTGAAAACATCTTCCTCGATGTCGATCGAATACGAATCCTTCTTACCCGTTGGGACGAGAATCTTGGTTTTATAGGACTTCACAAAATTGAGCAGCCCGTCTTTGAGTTTGTCGAACTTGGGGTTCCGCAGGGCTTTCTCGATGAGCTCCAGGTCGTTGGCCATGCCCTCTACGAAGATTTCGCTGTAAGCACCCACCAAAACCACCCAGCCGGCGACCACATGAACCCCCAGAGAATTCATGCCGGGGATAAACTCTTTCAGCATGTACTTGCCGTACTCTTTCCGTTTATCACTGATAATCGTATAGTATTGATTGAATTTTACCGGCATTGGCCACCCCCTTAGCAATCGTCCCGTGTTACCGAAATCAAGTGAAAATTTTAGCGTATATTGTAACTGTCTCTGACGTACACAGACCTAACCGGAAAGCAGCTATCGTTCGGTGATTGGCGACATGTGGGCGTGCAGGAGATTGGGAGTTATTGTCCGTTGGTTGTCGGATTCAGTCGCCACATAAATATGGGAGTACCAAATAAACCGAACGATAACTTCAAATTAGCGCAGGTCGTCTAGATTGTCAAAGGAATTTGTTGTTGCCGATATGGCCAGAATCCATACAGGTTCGCCGGCAAGGGGTTCACACCAATGTATATGATCGCTCGTCTGACGTCGCCCCCATTCCCATGAAGATGCGCGGTTTTAAATAGTATTTTTAAATCAGTGATCTATCAGCAGCAGCCCCCGCCCGGACCGCAGGCCGCATTCTCCTTGCCCTTGATCCAGCTCTGGATGATGTAGGCCGCGCAGCCGACTCCGGGGGTCACCGTGATGGCGACCGAAGGACAGTTAAGGGCGCAGGCCCCGCATTCCATGCAACCGTTGCGGTCAACCAGCCGGGCCTGTTTGCCATTCATTTCAAATACGCCGTGGGGGCATACAACAGTACACAAACTGCACCCCACGCATTTTTCACTATCGAATGTCAAGGTGGTAACATCCGGTAGGTGTCTGAATTCTTTCATAGAAATTCCTCTTTTCTTCCTGTTCGGGACGTGGTGCCGGCCGCTGTCCCGTTGCCACACGTTCTATCCTAAAATGCGGATCCGATCCACAGCACCAGCCCGCAGACAGCCATCCCGGCCTGAATGGGGATGTAGCGGCGCATCTCTTTTTCCACGCCCGAAGGGGAGGTATACGGGCTGGTGCCGGTAAAGTTCATGGCCAGATAAGAGCTCAATGCCGCGGCCATGAACAGCAAGGCCAGGAACCCGGCCACACCCTCGGTGAGTCCGGCAGCGATGGCTGCCGGCAACACCAGGACCAGGCCGGTCAGGATGCCTTTGGACGCAAATGTCGTACCCGGGATCCAGGGCAGCAGCAGGGGAGCCAGCCCCGCGCCGGCCAGAATGCCCAACAGCACTGCGATGACGGCCCACAATCCCCGTTCCCAGGCACCCGAGAGGGAGAAGATACCCGGTCCGATGCCTGACAGCACAAACAATGCCAACAGCACCCAGAGAGCCGGTTTCAGCACCAGGGAAATTTCAACCGGGACCAGGACGAGCCTCTCCGTCAGCGTAAAGGTGACCCTGCGCATTTCCCGGTCGGCCGTGAGACCATTTTCCAGGAACCTGACGATATCACCGGCTCGAATGGGGCCCCAGACCACCTTGAATCCGCAAAGCTTTCTGACTTTTTTAGACGCAACCCCGGTCGCCCCCAATTGTGGTACGATGACCCGGCGGTGGGACACCAGCTTTTCAAGACCGGTTTCGATGATCCGCTTTACGAGCTCACCGGTGGCGAAGGTCCCTTTACCGGCCGCGCACCAGACATTGATCCCACGGGTGTCCAGGACCAGCAGCCAGACGTTTTGCCCTCCCAGTTCCCGGCGGACATGATCAAACGTCAGTTTGTAATTGGCGGTAACCAGCACCGGTGCCTCCTGATCCGGATTGCCGACGGCGTAGATACCCGGCGCTATTTTGTAGTCATTGCGGCCAATGCCGACCCGGGTCAGGACCGTACCGATGATATCTGCCGGAGCCAGGCGGGTTCTAACGCGTGGCACCTTGCCGACCGGGGTCGTTAAAAATTCTTCCACGAAACCGTGGACGGCATAACCGGGGCGCTCATCCGGGCCGGACGGTGGCCCGGCGGGCGGCCCGCAACAGGGTTCGTCATCGGCAACCGCGGCGGTGGCAGGCATTTTGCCCATCAAGTTTACTGGGGCGCCGGTGTCTTTAGGCTGCGGCGTGCATTCGCAGCCCGGGGATTTTTCGGTATCCATGTTTCTCCGTTCCTTGAGGGCTGACTCTAAATTTCCTAATTTAGAGTCAGCCCCTATAATTGGTTTACAGGCCGGCCACTGCTGTTTTAAAGCGGTCCAGGGCATCTTGGTCAACACAATAACAGGTCCGCGGGCCTTCAATTTCGCCCTTGACCAAACCCGCTTCCTTTAAGAGCTTCAGGTGCTGACTGACCGTTGACTGCGACAGGGGCAGGATTTCGACAATTTCCCCGCAGATACAGCAGTTCACCTTCTTGAGGTGCTCGATGATTTTTATGCGCACTGGGTGGGCCAGGGCTTTGCACAAACCGGCCAGCTCATCCCTTTCCGGGCCGCGGCTGAATGCGTCCAACAAGGGCCTCCTTTGCAAACTTACCTAAGATTAATCGTTTATCTACGATAAGCGATTATGGGTGCGCTGTCAAGCGGGGCGTAGCAAAAAATGGAGGTGTGCGAAGGGACTATTCAGAGACATGCAGGGCCGCTTCGGACTTGATCTTATTCACAATCTCGCTATAGGGGTTGTCCTCCGGGATGACTCCCTCTAAAAATTCGACATAGTCGTTTATCTTTTTGAGGGATTGGGCCTGCAGGCGGATGATGGTTTCGTATTCTTTCTGCATGCCGAAAACACTGTCGATGCGCCCACCGATAATTTTCAACAAATGCTGCACCTGGTCTTCTGGCAGGTTGGCGTTGTTTTTAAGTTGATCGAGGAGTTGGTTGTGTAGGGTTCGGTAAATTTGCAGATTGTTTTCCGAATTGATGAAATCCTTGTATTCGAGTATCCTTTCAATCTTGCGACGCAGCTCATCCATGGGCACCGGTTTCATGATGTAATCGAAAGCACCCATTTTCATCGCTTCAATCGCTGTCTCGATAGTCGCAAACCCGGTGATCATAATGACCTCGGTCGTCGGAGCGTGCTCCTTTACATGCTGGAGGACCAGCATTCCAGCCTCGATGTCTGCGGACCCGTCGGGCATGTTCTTGTCAGTAAGGACAATATCAAACGCGCTATTCTCCATAGCCGTTATGGCGGTGCGCGCGGAGTCGGCGGTTTCGGTCTCATATCCATCGCGTTCGAGAAAAGTTGTGAGCAGATCACGAATTTGGGAATCATCATCAACGACAAGAATTCTTGCTTTCATTTTTTTCTCTCGCAATCATTCTTCTACCGGCCTGCGCGGACCGGTAGATGTTTTGAGTATCACCCATTGGAGCGGGCGTCCGACGGTGTAAGGTCGTATCGTTTGATCTTTTCAACCAGGGTCGTGCGGTTCAAATGGAGAAGCTTGGCGGCCCTGTTCTTTACCCAGTGAGCCTTTTCCAGAGATTGCAATATCAGGGCCTTTTCGTATTCGGTGACAGCCGTGGCCAGGGGAATGCCTTCGTCGGAAAGCGCTTCCGCCGGGGGCGTAATCACAATTTTCTGTGATCCCCTGATTTTTGTCGGCAGATCGGCCGGCGTCAGCCAGCCTTCCTGTTTGAGGACAACCAGTCTTTCCACCAGGTTTTTAAGTTCGCGGATATTACCCGGCCAGGAATAGGCATAGAGAAGGTCCAGCGCTTCTGCGGTGAATCCTTTTATATCCAGATTGTTTTTAGAGTTGAACTCCCCATGGAAATGCTTGGCCAGCACGCGGATATCCGTTTTTCTCTCCCGCAAGGGAGGCAGATGCATAGGGATGACAAAGAGCCGGTAAAAAAGGTCCTCCCGGAACAGCCCCTGTTCCACCCGTTCTTCCAGGTCCCGGTGCGTGGCGGCAATCACCCTGATATTAACGGAAATGGTCCGGTTGCCGCCGACTTTTTCGAATTCATTCTCTTCAAGGACCCGTAGGATTTTTACCTGCAGGTCCGGGCTCATATCGCCGATTTCATCTAGAAAAATCGTACCGGAGTTGGCCTGTTCAAACTTGCCGTCTTTAGCCGTGAACGCACCCGTGAAGGCCCCTTTGGTGTGGCCGAACAGTTCGCTCTCCAAAAGATTCTCCGGCAGGGCCCCGCAGTTGATGGCCACAAACGGTCGGTCTGAACGGGTGGAGTTCTGATGGATGGCCCGGGCGATCAGGCCTTTACCGGTTCCTGTTTCACCGGTAATCAAGATGGTGCTGTCGGTGCCGGCTACCTTTGCGATGGTGCTGAAAATATGCTGTATTTCATCGCTCTGCCCGATTATTCCATTTAGCTGGAGAGGGGACATGCCCGCTTCCTTTCACACCAGTTGGAGTTCTACAGGGGCGCTTTGCCGCTGATACAGGGTTAACTGTTGTATCTTATTACAAATCTGGATCGGAGAACGGTTTAGAAAAGAATATATATATCCCACCCTGACTGTATGTCAACATACAAAGAAATGGGTGCCGCTTTCTTAGGAAAAAACAGACGCGCGCGGCCCGAGGGGCCGCGGCACAAGGGTCCGGATGATTGGCGTTTATCAGACCATCCCGGCCAGTTCGGTGGAAGTCGGCTGAGTCAGGCCCCCGGCGGCCTCTTTCAACCGGCTGCTGATTTCGGCTGATAAGGTGAGGGCTTCTTCATCCGTGAAATCGATATCCGTAAGATCTCTGGACGTGATGTAGCCGCTGCCGTCGATGATTTGTTGGGCTTTTGAAATGGATTCCGGCGAGAGTTGAACGGTGTGGGCCGTTTCCGCGGCAGGATCCCCGGATCCGGATCGGCCGGAACGCTTCTGTTGCCCCGAATCCGAGGTTTTGGCTTTGCCATCACGGGCAAGGGCCGGCGCGGGGGAGACCCCCTGTATGTGTGTTGTCATGTTTTCCTCCCGGCAGGTGCGACAGGGACCATCACGCATGGTTATCCCGCAACGCCAACCTGATTGATTTATGCAAAGTATAATAGCTCTTTAGAAAAAATAAAGACCAAAAACCGCATCATGACCATGGGGCTCGGCCGTTGTCCGAAAAACAATATAACTTTTTGAAATAAATATGAATATTTTTTAGTTAGGGTGGTTTGCGGTTTCCAGCTTTTTGTTGTAACATTTAATTTCAAAGTGCATATTTAGACAAAATATACCTGCTATATTGTGAAACCAGAGAAAAGATTGTGCATCCGGGCTGCCCCATGGGCCGGTTGCCAGCATGGAGGGATTGATGAAAAGACTATGTTCTTTGCTGCTCTGTGCCGCCCTGGTCAGCGGGTGTGCCGCCCCCAGCATCAAGCTTATATCCGATGCCGCCGACCCGCTGCGTGAATTTACATTGGCGGGGACAGCGTCCCAGAAAATTCTGATCATTCCCATCCGGGGTGTGATCAGCGCTAACCCACGCAAAGGATTTATCCGGGTGTTGCCGAGTACGGTGCAGAAAGTGGTTGCCCACCTTAGAAAAGCCGAACAGGACGAAAATATCAAAGCGGTCATCTTGAAGATAAACAGCCCGGGCGGTTCGGCAACGGCCAGTGATATCCTCTACCGTGAGATCAAGGTCTACAAAGAGAAAAGCGGCGTGAAGATTGTTGCTGTCATGATGGGACTGGCAACCTCCGGTGGATATTACGTAGCGCTGCCCGCGGATAAAATCGTGGCCCACCCGACAACGGTCACGGGCAGTGTCGGGGCGGTATTTCTCCGGCCGGAGGTGTCCGGCCTGATGGAAAAGATCGGTGTGGACGTCGCCGTGCACAAGTCGGGTCGCAACAAGGACATGGGCTCTCCCTTTCGAACACCATCGCCGGAAGAAGAAGGCCTTTTACAGTCCCTCAGCGATCAACTGGGCCAGCGGTTCACCCGTTTACTGGCCGAACATCGCAAACCGGCGCCTGCGGCCCTGGAAGAAATAGCGACTGCCAGGATCTATATCGCCGACGATGCGCTGCGGGTGGGCCTGGTGGACCAGGTAGGCTATATCGACGATGCCCTGCAGCAGGCCCGCCAGCTGGCCGCTCTGCCGGACGACGCCAAAGTTGTCATCTACCGGCGCACCAGTTTCCCGGACGACAATGTTTACAATCCGCTGAGCACGGACAGTGAGGGAAAGCCACCGGTACTGGTGGATATGGGCCTGCTGGAGTGGGTTCCGCCGCAGGCAGCCGGGTTTTACTATCTCTGGCCGGCTTATGCGGGAAGCGACTAGTACCAACCAACATGCGGGGATGAAAAGCGCTTGAAAGGCGAAGGACAACGTAGTAGAACCTATCTCAATAAAGTCTTTTGGTGCAAACTCGGCGTTGGGCGCTTGGAATAAATCCTCGAAATACCTGATGTATTTACCACGCAAGGCACTGGCTTCGCTGGCGCCTCCGGTTTATTCCTCCCGGCAGCCTTGCACTACGTTAGGCATTAGCTTCGCGTCATTTTGAAACAAAATCCGTTTCTTGAGATAGGTTCTATGACCTCTTTCACGTAAGCCTTAAAAGGAACTACAGGAATTCGGGCGAATGAATACAATTACAATGGTGGTGACGGTTTTGACCTTGTGGCTGGTCATGGGCCTTGGGTTCTTATCCAAATACGCGGACTGTAAAAAGAACGGTAAAACTACCTATGAAGCCTGGATGACCCATGAGGGACTCCTTTTTATCGCCAGTGTTATCATTCCGGTATTGGTAGCCTTCTACCGGGTGGCCACCGGTTAGAAGCAATCTCAAAGAAAATCTTTTGCCCAATCTCGGCGTAGGGCGCTCAAAATTAATCCTCAAATACCTGATGTATTCCTCTGGTAAATTCCTCGCGGCCGCCTTGACCTTGGCCAAAATCTGTTCTTTGAGATAGCTTCTGGAGCAGGGCGCTTCCATTCACCTTTCCTTGATTCAACTGTTGGCATCACAACATGGTGATTATCTTCTTCACTGTGTATTCGCCCACGTCCGCCAGGGCGTCGGTGGTGAGAAACCGGTTGGCGTTCTGCGAGTACAGGCAGGTAACGGCGGCCGGAAAATCTTCATCGGGCAAATAGCAGATGAATTCGAGCCAGATCTTCGGCAGCGGCTGCAGCCGAAAGCTGAAATCGCCACCTTCCGAGGGCACAACCGGTTCGGTGTTGAATGCTGTGGTTATCTGATCCAACCTGTTTTCAAGCCTCTCTACATGTGGCTCGAGCACCTGCTGCGTATGGGTCATAAATGCGCCGGCATAGGGCATGCTGTCGGGCAGTTCCTTAAAGGCCCGAAAAGGTTCTATTCGGCACGGATCGGATGTGGCCTGTCGGGTATACAGTGATACCAACAGGCCGAGGATACTTTCAGGCGGTAAACCGCCCAGGGTAATACCGGCCGGGCTTACCCGGCACTCCTCCCCGAACGCCCGGAAAACAAATGCATCCCCGTGTTTTTCAGCCGGGAGGTTGGCCGCCAGTTCATCCAGATTTCCGCCGAAGACTTTGTCCAGATTCTCTTTAATCAGCTTGGCATAGTTGTCCTGCATCAGCCCTCCTTTTCAGCTTTAAAACTTTTTGATTGAATATTTGTGTCCGTTCTCAATGGGTAGATTTTGGTTCAGGCCTTGCACTGGCCAAAAGATGCCGCCTGTGGGCGTACATTAATCTAGGGGATACTCGTATAGCGCCCCCTCGAAATTTCTGATGATCAGCCGGTCCGCTGTCTCTTCTTGAATATACTGCGGCAAGAGGGGTATTTTACCGCCGCCGCCCGGCAGATCGAGCATATATTGCGGAACGCCCAGACCCGAGATGCGGCCGCGCAGGTTGCTCAAAATAGCCAATCCCTTGCGCAGCGGCACCCGGAAGTGCGCGGTACCGGCTACAGGGTCCGGGTGGTGTAAATAGTAGGGCCTTACCCGGATAGACAATAAGCCCCGCAGCAACAGCAGCATGGTGTCGGGATCATCATTGACGTCTTTTAACAGAACACTCTGGCATCCCAGCGGTATCCCGGCATCGGCCAACAGCGCACAGGCGGCCGCCGCGGCCGGGGTGATTTCGGCCGGGTGATTGAACTGAATATTGATAAACAGCGGACCATAGCTTTTGAGACGGTCGGCCAGTCCGGGACTGATGCGTTGCGGCCAGGTGCACGGCACCCGCGTGTGAATGCGTAGCATTTTGATGTGGGGCATTTTCTTCAGGGTTACCAGCAGATCTAAAAGGACCTCGTCCGAAAGCATAAATGGATCTCCGCCCGAAAGAATCACCTCGCGCAGGTTGCGTGTTCGCCCGATATAATCAAGGACCCTCTGGTAGAAAGCGCCGCGGTCATGTAAATCCGCACCGACGTCCCGCCTCCGCATGCAGTGGCGGCAGTGCAGGGCGCAACTGTTGGATGCCAAAAATACCGCCCGGTCCGGATACCGATGTATCAGGCCTGGAACGGGGGACTGTTTGGTTTCACAAAGTGGATCAGCGACCATATGGGCGGTTTCACCTTCCGCCGCGTCCGGGACGGCCTGACGCCAGAGCGGGTCACCGGGCGATTTGATCAGCGATAGGTAATAGTAAGGTATCTGCATGGGGTATCCCCACTGGGCCGGATGGGTATGAAAGGCGTGCTGTGGAAAATGATCGGCCAACTCCTCCAAGCGGGTGACCGGCGCCAGTCCCATGGATGGCATTCTGCCGGAGAGGAAGGGGCCCGTCTCTTTTATCCAGCTGCGGTTGTTTAGTACGGGGGGCATGCATGTTCCTTGCGTGAATTGTAATTGTGCTCTATTTATCTGATATGGCAAGCAATATTTCATTTCATGCTTGACTTAAACTCGATTGTATTGTTTCCTTTATATGGTTACCGTCGATTTGTCCACCATCGTCAAATCGTGCCAATGGGCCTTCTGGTCCTGAGCCTAGAGGAATTGTCATGCGCATACGCTGCCCCTGGGGCACGACCGACCCGCTGTATATCGATTACCATGACCGCGAATGGGGCGTGCCCCTGCACGATGATCAGCGGTTGTTTGAATTCCTCATCCTGGAAGGCGCACAGGCCGGTTTGAGCTGGATAACGATCTTGAAAAAACGCCCCTACTACCGGAAAGCATTTGCAGGCTTCGACCCCGGTGAGGTGGCCCGCTACGGATCGACTGAAATAGATCAACTGCTCCACAACGAAGGGCTTATCCGCAACCGGTTGAAGATGACCGCCGCCGTGGAAAATGCCCGGGCCTATCTAAACGTGCAGCAGGCGTTCGGCAGCTTCGACGCGTTTATCTGGCGCTTTGTGGATGGCCGGCCCGTCCGCAATGCCTGGAAAAACATGCAGCAAGTGCCGGCCCAGACCGAAACCTCTCAGAAAATGAGCAAGGAGTTGAAAGCCAGGGGGTTTAAATTTGTGGGACCGGTCATTTGCTATGCTTTCATGCAAGCAGTGGGTATGGTGAACGATCACCTGGTCGACTGTTTCAGATACGATGAAATTGGATCGTCTTGAAAACTATCTTGAGAATCGGACTGTGATCGTACAGGCAACCGGGAGGGCATCATGAATGCGTGTAAGTACTGCGGCAAAGTGCATCGTCTGGGCTTTATTTCAACGCGCATCGCCGGAACAGACGGGGTTTCGTTGGAGACGGAGAAATGGGCGGAAGTCTTCCAGCGCGAAGGCTTTGAATGTTTCTATTTTGCCGGGGAACTGGATCGCCCAGCGGAAGTATCCATTTTGTATGAAAAAGCCCATTTCAAGCATCCGGTGATTAAAAAGCTGCACAACCAGTGCTACGGTGTTACCGTTCGCAACCGCTCTACGACCAAGCAGATCTATGCCCTGAAGGTCGAAATGAAAGATGCGCTCTATGCCTTCATGGAAAAGTTTGATCTCGATCTGCTGGTGCCGGAGAACGTCCTCACCATCCCGCTCAACATTCCTTTAGGCCTGGCCCTGACCGAGGTAATTTCCGAAACCGGAATTCCCACCATTGCCCATCATCACGATTTCTTCTGGGAGCGGCAGAATTTCAAAACGAACGCCGTCTGGGAGTATCTCAACATGGCCTTCCCGCCCCACGTCCCCCACATCCATCACACGGTCATCAATACGTCGGCGGACAATCAGCTCAGCCTGCGTACTGGTATATCGGCTACCGTTATACCCAATGTGATGGATTTCGACGATCCACCGCCAACCGTGGCGACGGATGACGCGGGCCAGGTAACCGGTGCGCAGGCCCCGATCGGCGATGACCGGTATGCCTGCGATGTGCGGCGTGACCTGGGCGTGGCTGAAGATGAACTGCTGATCCTGCAGCCCACGCGGGTTGTCAAACGCAAAGGGATCGAACACGCCATCGAACTGGTCAGTCGTTTGAATCTCAAAGCCAAACTGGTCATCTCCCACGCCTCGGGAGATGAGGGCTACGACTACGAACATCGGGTCCGCGAATATTCGCGGATGATGAATGTGGATACCGTCTTCGTGTCCGATATCATTAACCACAAACGCGGAACGACCGCCAAAGGCGAGAAGATCTACACCCTATACGATATATACCCCCACGCCGATCTGGTAACCTATCCTTCCAATTTCGAAGGATTCGGGAATGCGTTTCTCGAGGCTATCTATTTTTGCAAACCCATCCTTGTGAATACGTACTCAATTTACAGCATGGATATTAAACCCAAGGGGTTTGCCGTTGTCGAAATGGACGGGTATGTATCGGCCGAAACGGTGGCCAAAGCCCGGAAGGTGCTCAGCGATGCAAAATACCGGCGAAAAATGGTGGCGCACAATTACAAAATCGCCACGACCTATTACTCCTATACCGTGCTGCGGCGCAAGCTGCGCAACCTGTTGACCGATTGCATGGCCTGCCTTAAAAAGAACGATAATTGACCATTTGGGCCGCTTGACCAGCCCATTGCCACCGGCCGGTAGGGCTGCCGCTTCCCACCACTGCTCCAATTGAGAGCCTCTTCTGATTTTTAGATGCGTATTCAGTTCATCTGTGTTATAGGCGACCTGGCGGCGCCTATGCGTGTGGAGGCGCGCTGGCGTAAAACGGTTCAACGCCGCCCGAACACTATCCGGCGGGACCCAGGTAAAGTTACGTGCGATATGGAAAACCTGAAAACAATTCTTCTTTGCGGCGTGTCGAAAGGATGGCACGGTTATGTCTGGATTTTGAAAATCCTGATTCCGATCTCCTTTTTTACCATGCTGCTCCAGTACAGCGGCTGGTTGTCGTATCTTGATTTTTTGCTGCAGCCCGCCATGCAGCTAATGGGGCTGCCACCGGTGGCCGCCTTGCCGTTGATCGTGGGGATGCTGACCGGCATCTATGGCGGCATTGCCGCCATGGTTGTCCTGCCGCTGACTCAGGAACAAATGACCCTGATTGCCGTTTTTCTGCTGATTTCCCACAGTCTGATCCAGGAAGGCATCATTCAGGCGAAGTCGGGCCTCAACCCGATAAAGGCCACTGTGTTCCGCCTGCTGGCATCGGTGGTAACGGTCAGCGTGCTCTCTTTGTTTTTGTCGTCCGAAACCGGTCCGGATAATATCGTCGGAGCAGGTCCCGCAGCGGTTATTGGGCTGGCCGCCCTCCTGGAACAGTGGTGCCTGGCAACTATCCAGCTGGCCCTGCAGATCCTGGTGATCATAGTTTTTATCATGGTGGTTCTGGAGGTGATGAAGGCCTACAAGATCATCGACCAGCTCGTGCGGGTACTCGATCCATTGTTGAAGTTGCTGGGTCTCAACCGCAAGGTGGGTCTGCTCTGGCTGGCGGCCGCCATATTCGGCATCGCCTACGGTGGGGCGGTTATCGTTGAGGAGACCCGGCAGGGTCGCTATTCCCGGGAAGAACTCGAGCGGTTACACCTTTCGATCGGGATAAACCATGCCATGATCGAAGACCCCCTGCTGTTCTTGCCTTTGGGTATTGGTGCTTTCTGGTTATGGATCCCCCGGCTGGCCGCTGCCGTGGCGGCCGTTTACGGCTACAATATTTTGATGCGACTCAAACCCGTCCGCCGGACACCTCTGGGAAAAATTGGGTAGCATGTATATCTTCAAACAACTGGTCACAGCCTTCATCCTTCCGCCGGGTATCTTTATTACCGTATTGCTAACAACCGGGGCGTTGTTGGTGGGACTGAAACGCCGTTTGGCCGGCAGTGCGCTGGCTGTTCTGGGACTGGTTATGTGGGGGCTGTCAGTCTCACCGATCACTGACCTGATGCTGGCCGGATTGTTGCGGAATATTCCGGCCGGGCAAGTCCTTCCCCGGGGTGACGTCATCATCCTGCTCGGCGGCGGGGTGGATGACCGGCTGGTCGATTTATCGGGGCAGCCGGGTGTGCTTTCGGAGTCCATGGTGGATCGCCTGGTGACGGCTGCTCGGCTTGTGGTGCGGCTGCAGGTGCCGATCATAGTTTCCGGCGGACGCAATCCGGGTGGGAGGGTTGCCGAGGCTGCGGCGGCCCGGCGATATCTCATGGATCTGGGCGTGCCGGCGCAGGCCATCATCACTGAAACAGAGAGTACCGATACCTTCGAGAATGCCGAAAATGTGGGCGCCATTTGCCGACGGCGCGGATTCACTCGGCCGATAATGGTTACCTCGGCCTATCATCTGAAACGGGCCTTGTGGGCTTTCCAGCAGAAAGGCCTTTTCTGCACACCTTTTGCCAACGGGCTGACATCGCTGCCGGCCCGGACATACACCTGGCGCCATTACCTGCCGGGATCATTCAAAGCGGCCTCCATCTATCTACACGAGTATGTGGGTCTGGTATACTACCGCCTGCGGTTTGGTGGGTGACCGGTTCTGATCAGGCCAGGCGCAATTCAACCTACCTGCCCAGCTCGGCATCAAGATCTGGCTCAATTTGCTGCCGGTAGATGGTGATTTGTTCGTTCAGGATCTCTCTGAGTATATCCAAGGTTGTCATAGGATTCATGATGACGCAACGCAGCACCACCGTATCGGCCTCCGGCGTATCGTGCAGAGTGAGGGTGGTACGGGAGACAAAACTCCGTCCGGCTTCTCTCTGCAAGCGTTGCAGCTGCTTGTTGATGCGGTTCAGAAGCTGCGCGCTGTTTGATGCGTCGCCGGCAACCGTGGGCAACTCTTGCGGATGAAGACGGTAGGTAAGCACATTCAACTGGGGGGGGGGTCATCAATTCAAAATCGGCCCGCCGGTTTATTTCCGCAGCAAACTTTTCCGCGGTCTCGATGCCGTGCTCGATGAGGATGGCATACCCCTGACTGCCCATTATTTTAAGCGCACTGTCTAGAATAAGGGAACTGGCCTCGCGCGATCCGGGCAGGGACCTGATGCCCAGGTCAACCGATCCGGGACGGTTGATATACTTGGCATGGTAGACCACCGCTTCCATGGAGACCGGGTCTTTGAACAAGGTCATGCCGCAGGTCATGGGCATGTAAAACTGTTTGTGTCCATCGATGACCACTGAATCGGCCTGGCCAATTCCTTTCAACAGGTGTCGATACCGGTCCGACATCAGGGTGGGGCCGCCCCAGGCGGCATCCACATGAAAATGGATGTCATGGGCGGCGCAGAGTCGACCGAGTTCGGGCAGGGGATCGACCGTGCCGGTTTCCGTGGTGCCGGCAATACCGACAACGGCCATGATGCCGGTCCGCGCGGCCGGCCGTTTCAACTCCGCAATAACCTCGTTGAGGCGGTTGCTGTCAATGCGGTTTTCGGCATCCACGTCCAATCCGATGATATTACGGTTGCCGATCCCCAGAACACCGCCGGCTTTACGCAGGGAGTAATGCCCCAGGCGGGAAACCAGGACCACGCAGCGGTCGAACCCATGAGCGCGCAGGCCGGCGGCCACCCCTTCGTGCTCGACCCCCGCGAATCCAGGCTGCGGGTGCAGGAGCTTATTGCGGGCCACCCATAACCCAGTGATGTTGGCCAGGGTGCCGTCTTCTACGAAACTGCCCAGGGTAGTACTCGTGTGCTGAACGTGCTCGGCGTAGAATTCATCATCCTGCTCGAATACCAGCCGGTGGATTTTGGCCAGAACCTGCTTTTCAATAATCGATACGACCTTGGAAGTTTCCAGTTTGACGACATTCTGATTCAAGGCGGCTACGATCGTCTTGAGGTGAACCATGAAAAACGGAATGGCTGCAGTCATGTGGCCGATAAAGTAGGGCGAGGCAACATTGACGGCATGGGGGGCGATATCCTCGATCAGGTCGGTGATCACATCGGCCAGCTTTTTTTCCGGCGTGCGGCTGATGTGGGTATCGGTAAACCGCTCGGCCAGTTCTTTCAGGCTGGCTTCTTCGGTGATACCCACGTGGTCTCCCAGGAAATCGTGCAGCCCGAAGAGGATCTGCTCCATGTATTTCACCAGGGTGGATCGGGTCGCTTCATTTTCGGGCCGGATGAAGGTCCGCATGAGCGTCTGCCAGTCCGCAACCAGCTGGGGATTTTGTTTTTCGGTTTTAGAAGTCATGGTCCGGGGTCCAGCGCACAGCGATGGTAATTTGAAAAAGGGTTTTGCTGCATGCCGGTTCTTAGCATGCCTGGAAAGCTATGCCAAGGTGCAGGGTCGTTTTACGATGTGATCATCGGGCTGGAAAGCATTTGCCGCTCAGCGCCTAAAATGATATGCAACGGGCAGATGTCAACCTTTCTCCAAACGCGAGCTTGATATGATTCGATGTGTGCTGGGGGCGCGATGGTCCCCGTGGATTGGCTGTACGCTCATTTTACTGGTGGCGGTCGGACTGTTGGCCCCTTCATTATGGAGCCAACCGGCATCCGCTGAACGAGTAGCGGCAGTGAATGGGGAGGATATCGCCTCAGCCGATTTCGAGACGGCTTTACAGCAGGCCCTGCATCAAATCCATACCCCGCTTGAAGATCTTCCCGAGTTGAAACTGCGAGCGCTTAAAAAAGACGTCCTCGACAACCTGATCGGGCGTAAACTGGCTTACCAGGAATGCCTGCGGCTGGGCTTCAAGGTGGATGGCGAGCAGATTGATAAGGAACTTGAAAGGGTAGCTGCCCGTTTTTCCAGCGCCGCCGAACAAGAAGATGCCCTCATGCGGGCAGGTATCTCCCCAACCCAACTGCGCGACAGGTTGCACGCGGACCTGGCTATCCGACAGCTTATCGAGGAGCAGGTGATCGGATTGGTTGAGGTGGATGACCGGGAGCTGAGGTCATTTTATGATACGCATCCCAATCTGTTCAAGGTGCCGGCCCTGGTCAAAGCCAGCCATATTTTTATTGCCGCCGGCCCTGACAGCACCCGGGAGGAACGCAAAGCGGCGGTTACGCTGATTAGAGGAATCCTGGAACAGCTTGATCAGGGCGTGCCGTTTTCCCATATGGCCATTGACTACTCCCAATGCCCCAGCAGTGAGAATGGGGGCGATCTCGGGTATTTCGAAAGAGAAAAGATGATCAAAGGCTTTGCCGACGCGGCCTTTTCACTCAATCCTGGCGAGATCAGCGATATCGTGCGCACCAGCCGCGGCTACCACCTGATCCAGGTCGAGGATCGTCAGGCCAAACGGAAACTGGCCTTTGACGATATCCGGGAACAATTGTACCAAAACCTGAAGTTTGAAAAAGCTGCCCCGGAGATCAAAGCTTACCTGAAAACCCTGCGGGATGCGGCGGACGTGCAGATTTTCGTGGCCTTGTAAACTCAACCCCCCTCGGGCGTATCGATCGCCCTATTGAGGAGCTTTGCGATTCCCGTCCGGCATCCGGCGCCATCCGGCCAAGCCACTTTTCTCCCAATATAATATGTTTACAGTTGGTTAGATAAAAAATAAGGTTTGGGCGGCGCGCCAGGAGCGACCCTACTTGATCAAAAAAACGGCCAAGACTTTCATTTGACAAGGGGCTTGACTAAATTATAGCTGTAGATTATACGGACCTTTGTGTTTTTGTTCCTTATTATATAGATAGTGCCATTTTGGCACACTTTTACCGTCCTAACTGCAAGCACCCGGATCAGAGCCTGCCGCGGGTGACGGCGGTAACCGAACCTTAACATTTGTTGGATTGCCCCGGCAGGCAGCAGGCAGTTAGCGTTCAGCGTGAGGATCAGGCCAGAAAACGTTTTATGAGACCCTTTGAAAATGCCCCTGTCCATCCGGTTATCCACCGGGTCCGAATTTTCTCCCTCGAATTACTAAACGTATTCAAATGGTTAAAATTTAGGCAACTTTAGATAGCGGCTCGGCAGCTCCAGGTCGAAGGCTGAATGTCTTTGACCGGGCGGACGATAGACGCAGGGTACAATGGGTGTCAGATAGCGTTTTGAAACGATGATAAAATAATAGGTAGTTAGCAGCGCTCTGTTCTTGAGATAAACCATACTTTTCTGAAACACAGGAGTAAGGGAATGGGAAAAAAGAGTGATAAGCCGATTGGATCGGTTGTTGTGGCCGGCGGCGGGATAGCCGGTATGCAGGCGGCCCTGGATCTGGCTGATTCAGGGTATTATGTGTATCTGGTTGAAAAAGGGCCGTCCATTGGCGGGGTTATGTCACAGCTGGACAAGACATTTCCTACCAATGACTGTGCCATGTGAATTATTTCACCGAAACTGGTCGAGGTCGGCCGGCATTTGAACATCGAGCTGAAAACGCTTAGTGAAATCGGTGAAATTAATGGGACGGCCGGAAATTTCCAGGTCGAAATCACCAGCCAGCCCAGGTATATAGACGAGTCCAAATGTATCGCCTGCGGGCTGTGTGCGGAAAAGTGCCCCAAAAAGGTGACCGACCCCTACAATATGGGTTTGGCCAAGCGTAAATCCGCCTACGTGGAATATGCCCAGGCCGTACCGCTGAAATACGCGATCGATGATCAGACCTGCATTTACTTTCAAAAGAAAGGTAAGTGCGGGGCCTGTAAAAAGCTCTGCCCCACCGACGCGGTTGATTTTGATCAGAAACCCATCACCGAGACCCTCAACGTCGGTTCGGTCATCCTTTCTCCGGGTTTCAAACCATTCGATCCTTCCCGGTTTGATAATTACAGCTATGCCGCCCTGCCCAATGTCATCACTTCCATCGAGATGGAGCGTATCCTGGCAGCCACCGGCCCCACAGACGGCCATCTCATCCGACGTTCGGACGACAAAGAGCCCAAAAAGATTGCCTGGTTCCAGTGCGTGGGCTCCCGGGACCTGAACAAATGCGACAACAATTACTGTTCATCCGTCTGCTGCATGTATTCCATCAAAGAGGCTGTGATTGCCAAGGAGCATGCCGGTGACGATCTGGATTGCGCCATCTTTTACATGGATATGCGCACCCACGGGAAGGAATTTGATAAATTCTATAACAACGCCAAGGACAAAGGGGTACGTTTCGTCAACAGCCGGGTGCACACGGTTGATCCGGTGGATGGCAGCGACGACCTGGAAGTGCGCTACGTGACGCCCGAGGGTGATATCGCCACCGAAATATTCGACATGATCGTCCTGTCCGTCGGCGTGGAAATTTCTCCGGAGATTGTCGACCTGGCCAAGCGACTGGACCTGGATTTGTCTGCCGGTAATTTCTGCAAGACCGCGGCGGTCGATCCGGTGGCCACTTCTCGGGAAGGCATCTATGTCTGTGGTGCCTTCCAGGGGCCCAAAGATATCCCCGAGTCCATCATGGAAGCCAGTTCGGCCGCCTGCAAGGCCGGTATGACCCTGGCGGCGGTTAGAAACGATCTGGTCATGGAAAAGACACTCCCCGCCGAGGTCTCCGTGGAAGGCCAGGAAAACCGCATCGGGGTGTTTGTCTGCAACTGCGGCACCAACATCGGCGGTATCGCCGATGTTCCGGCTATTGCCGAGTACGCCCGCAGCCTGCCCGGCGTAGCCTATGTTGAGGAAAACCTCTTCTCCTGCTCCCAGGACACCCAGGATAAAATGGTGGAGGTCATCAAAGAACAAAAGCTCAACCGGATCGTCGTGGCGGCCTGTACACCGCGGACCCACGAACCCCTGTTCCAGGAAACCGTGCGGAATGCCGGGCTGAACTCTTACCTCTTTGAAATGGCCAATATTCGCAACCAGTGTACCTGGGTACATGCCAACGAAAAGGACAAAGCCACCGAAAAGTCCAAGGACCTCGTACGTATGGCCGTTGCCCGGGCGGCTTTGCTGGACCCCATCAGCGATGTCACCGTGGAAGTCAACAAGTCCGCCCTGGTCATCGGCGGCGGTGCGGCCGGCATGACCGCGGCCCTCAGTCTGGCTGACCAGGGGTTCCCGGCCACCATCGTCGAGCGTTCTGCTGCTATCGGCGGCCAGGCCCGGGATCTGGCGCATACCTGGAAGGGCCAGGCGGTCCAACCCTTTCTCGATGATATGATTGCCAAGGTGGAAAAGCACCCGGACATCACGGTACTGCTGGATTCGGAAGTGACGGACGCCGCCGGGTTTGTCGGCAACTTCGAAACCCAGGTCTCCTCGAATGGCGCTTCCCAGAAGATTGCCCATGGCGGCGTCATCGTGGCGACCGGTGGTGAAGCCACCGATTCAACCGAATATCTGTACGGTCAAAACGAGCGGGTGACCCGCTGGCATGACCTGGAGCACCATCCCGAAAAACTCGCCGATGCGCAAACCGTTGTTTTTATCCAGTGCGTGGGTTCCCGGGATGACCAGCGGCCCTATTGCTCCCGGATCTGCTGCACCGGATCCATACTCCAGGCCATCGCCATCAAGGAGGCGACCCCGGACAAGGATATTTTTGTCCTGTACCGGGACATCCGGACCTACGGCGAGCGCGAGGCCCTCTACAAGCAGGCCCGGGAACTGGGCGTCATCTTTATCCGTTACAACTTGGAGCATAAACCTGAAGTCGCGGAAACCGCCGATGGCCTGGATGTGAAGGTGTTCGATCCGGTTCTGCAACGGGATCTGCTGATCAAGGCCGATCTCGTGAACCTGGCCACGGCCATCAAGCCGGCGGACAACGACAAATTGGCGGCCCTCTACAAGCTGCCGTTGAATTCCGACAACTTCTTCATGGAAGCGCATGCCAAGCTCAGGCCGGTGGAATGCGCGACGGACGGCATTTTCCTGTGCGGATTGGCGCACTACCCGAAATCGCTGGATGAGAGCATTGCCCAGGCCCAGGCCGCGGCCAGCCGCGCCGCCACGGTCCTGTCCAAGGCGTCCATCAGTATTTCGCCGCTGGTTTCCATGGTGGACTCCGAAAAGTGCATCGGCTGCGGCCTGTGCACTGAAGTGTGCGCCTTTGGGGCTATTGTCCTGGATGAAGTCGAGGGCAAAGGCTACCGGGCCCGGAACATTTCTGCCTCTTGCAAGGGCTGCGGCCTGTGTGCCTCGTCCTGTCCGCAACTGGCTATCGATATGCTGCATTTCAAAAACGAGCAGATCGAAGCCGCGGTGAATGCCGTTGTTTAGAATAGATAGTAAAGACGATTTGTTACCGAACGTCAGGATATAACAATTAGATAGAGGATAAGAACATGGGTGATTTCGAGCCTAAGATCGCAGCGTTTCTGTGTAACTGGTGTGCCTATGCCGGGGCCGACCTGGCGGGCGTATCCCGGCTGCAGTATCCGTCCAGCCTGAGAACCGTAAGGGTCATGTGTTCCGGCCGGGTTGACCCGGGATTCATCATCAAAGCATTCAAACAGGGTTGTGACGGTGTGTTGGTGTCCGGGTGACATTTCGGTGATTGCCATTACCTGGAGGGTAATGTACAGGCCGAGAAAAAGATCGTTCTCACCAAAAAACTGCTCGACATGGCCGGTATCGGCGCGGACAGGCTGCATCTGGCCTGGGTCTCCTCCGCCGAAGCCCAGCGCTTCGTGGAGATTGCCACGGATACCATCGCCGCAGTCAAAGATCAGGGCCCCCTGGATACAACCGCCCTGGAGATGGCCCTGGAGGCCGCCGACATGACGGTCAACAATCCGGCCATCCGCTGGCTGGTGGGTAAAGAAGTGAAGATTACCGCCAACGGGGATGTCTACGGACGCAAGTGGGACGTGGATCAATATGAAGCCGCGCTTTTCAAAGAACTGGAGCGCGAATTCCAGAAGAGCATGATATTTCTGGCCACTAAAAAAGGCTGTAAATCCGTGCGGGATATCAGCCGGGAAATTGGCCTGGATCTGCTGAGGATCTCTTACCTGCTGGCTGACCTGGAGAAAACCAACCAGGTTGAATTCACCGGTATGGAAGACAGCAAACCCGTATTCGTAGCGCTATAGTCATTGGAAAATGACTGTGAATAGAGGGAGGAACAATGAGTAACACGAGCGGATCAGTTATGGTTGTGGGTGCCGGCATAGCGGGTATGCAGGCCGCCCTGGATCTGGCAAATTCAGATTACAACGTGTACCTGGTAGAAAAGGGGCCGACCATCGGGGGACTGATGGCCCGGCTGGACAAGACCTTCCCGACCAACGATTGTACCATGTGAGTGATCTCACCGAAACTGGTCGAGGTCGGCCGGCACATGAACATCAACCTGATTACCAACAGTGAAGTCAAAGATATTGCTGGGGATCCCGGAAACTTTTCCGTGACCCTGACCAATAATCCCCGTTTCATCGATTCGGACGTATGTACCGGTTGCGGCGACTGTGCCCGCAACTGTCCTGCTTCGGCGGTGAACCAGATCAACAAGGGGATGAATGACCAGCGGGCCACCTTCATCGAGTATGCCCAGGCGGTACCGCTGGCCTATGCCATCGACAAGGACGCTTGTGTGGGCTGCGGCCTGTGTGAAAACATCTGTATGGCCAAAGCGGTGCGGTATGACGACGTGGAACGCGAAACAGAGGTGACCGTCGGTTCCGTCATCCTGTCACCGGGAACAAAGGGCTTTGATCCCTCCGGCCTGGATTACCTCGGCTACGGAAAATATCCCAACGTCGTGACCAGTGAAGGGTTCGAGCGGATTCTGTCCGCCGGCGGGCCGTATTTCGGTCATGTCATGCGGCCGCTTGACCGCGAAGAGCCCAAGAGCATCGCCTGGCTGCAATGTGTCGGCTCCCGGGATACCAACCGCTGCGGCAACGGCTACTGCTCTTCGGTCTGCTGTATGTATGCCGCCAAGGAAGCCATGATCGCCAAGGAGCATATTCACGGGGATCTGGACTGCGCGGTCTTCAATATGGACATGCGGACCTTCGGCAAGGACTATGAGAAGTATTATCTCCGGGCCCGGGATCGGGAGGGGATCCGCTTTGTGAAAGCACGGGTCCACACGATCAATGAAATTCAGGAAACCGGTGACCTCAGCGTGCTCTATGCCGATGAGAGCGGCGCGATGAAAGAAGAGACCTTCTCCATGGTAGTGCTGTCCATTGGACTGACGATTCCCGATACGGCCGTGGCGTTGGCCAAGAAGCTCGACATTGATCTGAATAAATACAACTTTGCCAAAACCGATCCCTTTGCGCCGGTGGAGACCTCCCAACCAGGCATCTACACCTGCGGTGTGTTCCAGGGCCCCAAGGATATTCCCGGCTCGGTCACGGAAGCCAGCGCCGCCGCCTGCCTGGCGGGGTCGGAACTGGCCGCGGCCCGGGGCCAGGATATCCCGGAAGTGATCGTGCCCGAGGAAGTGGACGTGGCCGGTCAGGATCCGCGGATCGGTGTGTTTGTCTGCAACTGCGGCATCAACATCGGTGGCGTGGTCGATGTGCCGGCGGTGCAACAGTATGCGGCTGAACTGCCCGGGGTGGTCTTCACGGACGCCAACCTGTTTACCTGCAGCCAGGACACCCAGGAAAAGATGAAGGAGATGATCACAGAACACAGCTTGAACCGGGTGGTGGTCGCCTCCTGCAGCCCCAAGACCCATGAACCGATGTTCATGGAGACCCTGGAAGCCTGCGGTCTGAACAAGTACCTGTTTGAGATGGCCAATATCCGGAACCAGAATTCCTGGATTCACTCCAAGAGCCCGGACCTGGCCACCCAGAAAGCCAAGGATCTGGTCAGAATGGCCGTGGCTCGGGCCGGCACCCTGAAACCGCTTACTGCCAAGGTCATTCCGGTCAACCAGAAAGCTCTGGTCATCGGCGGCGGGGTGGCCGGCATGAATGCGGCCCTGAACCTGGGCAAGCAGGATTTTGAGGTGGTGCTGCTTGAGAAGGATACCCCAGCTGGGCGGTTTTGCCCGCAATCTGCATCACACCATTGAGGGCGGTGATGTGGGCGCCTATGTCGGGACACTGGCGGATGAAGTCAAGGGCCACGCCAAGATTGAGGTGCTGACCGAAACCACCGTAACGGGTTTTGGCGGGTACAAGGGCAATTTTAAAACCGAGGTAGCCGTAGGCGCAGCCGGTGAAAAGCGGGATATCGATCACGGGGTGATCATCGTGGCCACGGGTGCGGTTGAATACCAGCCCAAGGAGTATCTGTACGGCGAAGACGAACGTGTCGTGACCCAGGTCGGTCTGGCTGATCGACTTGCCGCGCAAGGCACCGCTGACCTCGATACGGTTGTCATGATCCAATGCGTTGGATCGCGGTGCGCAGAGATGCAGGAGTGCTCGCGGATTTGCTGTCAAAACGCGGTGAAAAATGCCCTGCAGATCAAAAAACTGAGTCCGGAAACCCAGGTGTTTGTTCTGTACCGCGATATGCGGACCTATGGCTTGCTAGAGGATTACTATACCGAGGCCCGGGATCAGGGCGTGATCTTCATGCGCTACGATGCCGACAATCCGCCGGTGGCTAAAACAGCCGCCGAAGGCGTTCTGGTGACAACCCGGGACCATGTGCTGCAACAGGATGTTGAAATTTGTGCGGATCTGCTGACCCTGAGTGCCGGGATGCGGGCGGCCGATACCGAGGAACTTAGCAGCATCATGAAGTTGAATGCCAACCAGGAAGGCTATTTTATAGAGGCGCATGTAAAACTGCGGCCGGTAGACATGCCCGGGGAGGGTATTTTCCTCTGCGGCACGGCTCACGGGCCCAAACTGATATCCGAGACCATTTCCCAGGCTCAGGCAGCCGCTTCGCGGGCGGTAACCTTTCTGGCCCGACCGGAAATCAAACTTTCGGCTATCACGGCCAATGTGGATACGGAATACTGCGTAAAATGCTTGACCTGTGTACGGACGTGTCCGTATGATGTACCGGTTTTCAACGCGGAGGCCCAAGAGATCCAGATAGACGAGGCCCTGTGCCACGGATGCGGCGCTTGCGCCGGTGTCTGCCCACGACAGACCATCCAGTTGGGATTCTATGAAGATGACCAGATTGCATGTAAAATTGACGCATTGCTGGCAGGAGGAATGTAATGGCTGATTTCGAACCGACGATCATCGCATTTTGTTGTGAGTACTGAGGGTATTCCGCCGCGGACCTGGCAGGTTCCATGAGGCTCGACTATCCTACGAATATTAAAATTATCCGGGTCCCCTGTTCCGGCAAGGTGGATGTCATGTATCTGCTGCGCGCCATCCAGAAAGGGGCCGATGGTGTCTATGTGGTCGGCTGCCTGGAGGGGGCCTGCCATTACAATGCCGGCAATTTCAGGGCCCGTGAAAGGGTAAACCACGCCAACCGCCTACTCGCTGAAGTGGGTATTGAAGGCGAGCGGGTGAGGATGTATAATCTCTCTTCCGGTGAAGGCCCCACGTTTGCGGCATTTGCCAAGGAGATGACCGAGCATATTTTGGAACTGGGACCCAACCCATTGAATAAATAAGTATAAATCAAAAGACGGAGTATATCATGGCTGAAGAAGCAATTAAACTTGGAGGAAAAAAGAAGAGCGTATTCCTGGATAAGGTCAAGGAGATCCTGCCCGACGGTGGGAATTTGAATCTCTGCCTGACCTGTGGGGCGTGTTCTTCCGGTTGCCCGGCCACCGGGCTGGAGGGCATGGATCCGCGCAAGTTCCTGCGCATGGCCGCCCTGGGCATGGACGAGGAGATCCTCAAATCCGATTGGAAATGGTGGTGCAGCATGTGCATGCGTTGCATTTACGTCTGCCCCATGAAGATCAACATCCCCCAGCTGGTGTTCAACGCCCGCGCCATGATACCGCGGGAAGAGCGGCCCAAGGGGATCGTGGGTTCCTGTGACATGGCCCTGAGAAACGACACTTGCAGTGCCATGGGCGCTACCGAAGAGGACTTTCAGTTCGTGGTTGAAGACGTCCTGGAAGAATACCAGGAATCTCAGCCGGAGTTTGCCGACATGTTGGCCCCGGTCAACAAAAAGGGCGCCGAGTTTTTCCTCAACCAGAACTCGCGCGAGCCGGTCACCGAGCCGGACGAGATGGTACCGCTGTGGAAGATCCTGCACTCGGTAGGTGCCGACTGGACCTACGGCACCAAGGGGTGGGCTGCCGAGAACTACTGCATGTTCATGGCGGACAATAAAAACTGGGAACATATCGTCCGGACCAAGGCCAAAGCCGTGGATGATCTGGGGTGTAAGGTCTGGCTCAACACCGAGTGAGGGCACGAACTTTTCGCAGTCCGGGTCGGACTGGAAAAATTCAAGATCGAACACAACTTCGAAATCAAGAGCATCATCCAGCTGTATGCCGAGTGGCTTCGGGAAGGTAAGCTCAAGGTCAATTCCGACTGGAACAAGGAGCGCCAGATCAAGTTTACGGTTCAGGATCCCTGCCAACTGGTGCGTAAAACCTACGGTGATCCCGTGGCCAACGACCTACGCGAGGTTGTCAAGGCGGTGGTCGGTGAAGAGAACTTCATTGAGATGTACCCCAACAAGTCCAACAATTACTGCTGCGGCGGCGGCGGCGGGTTCCTGCAGTCGGGCTTTCCGGAGCAGCGGCGTGCCTATGGTAAGCTCAAGGCGGACCAGATTCTGACCACCGGTGCGGCTTATGCCATCACACCCTGCCACAACTGCCATGCCCAGGTGCATGACCTGAGCGAGATCAACGATCACAAATGGGAA
>Ga0126329_10000070_pt1 | contig 42073 bp, 32 predicted proteins | sample InaspJWI85metaG_FD_104915 | JGI IMG/M metagenome (GOLD analysis project Ga0126329, IMG submission 104915) | Marine gutless worms symbiont microbial communities from Oahu, Hawaii - Inanidrilus sp. 2 OAHU.JWI-85 metaG | ecosystem: Host-associated > Annelida > Digestive system > Unclassified...
CCATGGCAGCTGCCATGGTGGCGTCACTGTCGCCGTATACCACCACCGGGATGGTTTTGTCCTGAATGGCGGCGTACACATGGTCCATGAAGGCAACTTCGTAGACATAGGCCTGGAGCGCGCCCGGGATATGGGCACACTCGTAATGATCTGCGGGCAGGGTGTGGATCAGGTGAAACGCCTTTTCAGCCGACATCCAAGCGTGCAATGTTTCCGGTTGGATAGTATCTGGTTCAGATGCCGTCATCATAGACCTCCCCTACTTTTTACGGGTCATCTCGGTTGAGATGATAACATCGACACCCTTGCCCACGACCTCCATCTTAAAGAACTTGCCATTACCCACGTTGTAAGCAAGACGATCGATGGTGAACCGGGCCTCGAAGCCGGCGACTGACTCTTTGGGATTAAAAGGGTTGTCCGTGGTGCCAAAGAACGTAAAGGGGATGGAGACGGACTTGGTCACATCCTTGACGGTCATTTTGCCTTCGACAACATACTGGTTGCCCTGCTTGTGGGTGATCCGGGTGCTTTTAAAAGTCATCACGGGATATTCTTTGACGCTGAAAAAGTCGCCGGACCTGAGATGGCCGTCCCGCTTGCGATTATTGGTATTGACGCTTTTCACCTGCACGGTGAAGTTAAAACTGCCGCCGAGATTATCCGGATCGAAATAGGTTTCGCCTTTGAAGTCATCGAAAAACCCGTGCGTGTTAGAATAGATATGCTGGATGCTGAAGTAGATGCCGGAATGCGCCGGATCTAGTTTCCATTGGGGCGCCATGGCGTAAATCTGTCCAACTGCCCCGGCTATAAAGAGCAGGACAAACGACAGGACTGTAGTTTTAATGTGTTTATTCATGATGCCACCTCCCATGTTCATCAGGTGCAATAATTGTCTGGTTGTTATCAGGTGCGTCCGTAATCTCAGACACTGAAAGTCTCGGTATGAATTGAACGGCGCTTAAAACCAAGTACCCGCAAGTCACGGGTAACTTGCGTCATCATCAAGGGCGGGCCGCAGATGAATACCGCTGCAGAGCGGTCGACGTCACTGAGAAGGGCTTGAAGCTTGGTTCGATCCAGGCGGCCGAATTCCGCCCCCTCGATTTTTTCTGCGGTAAAGGTATGAACCATAGTCAAGTCTGTCAAATCCCTGGAAATGCTTTTCAACTCATCTCGGCAGACCCGATCTGCCCGGGTCCGGTTGCTCCACAGCAGCCACATGCGGCGATTATCTCCGGTGGCGCTAATATAGCGCAGCATGCTCAGCATGGGGGTAATGCCGATCCCCCCGGCAATCATCACCAGCGGTTGCTGCGCGGGGTAGATAAGGTGGCTGAAAAGGCCAAAGGGACCATCCAAAGCAACATGATCTCCCCGGCGGATATGTTTTACCTGAGATGTCCAATCACCGCTATTTTTAATGGTGAAGATCAGTTGGTCCCTTTGGGTGGGGGAAGAACTGATGGTAAACGGATGCGCCTCATTCGAAATATCTTCAGAGGTCGGTATCACAAAAGCGAACTGTCCGGGCAGAAAAGCAAATCCGTTGTGTGCCCCGGTGTCCAGTTCCAGGGTGGTAACGGCCTTGCTTTCCGCGTTAACCGCGATCACCTCATAACGCTTTTTTGTCGCCCGCCACCGCCGTACCCTTGCAGCGATGATAAACAGCAGCCCCATGCCGGTCACTGTGAGCAGGGCAACCCGCGGCAGGCCTTCTTCAAAACTTTCGCTGACAAAAAGAATGTGTAAAACCAGCAACAAAATGACCAGGCCACCCACGTAACCGTGTATCTGTCGCCAGCGCTGAAATACAATCCCCAGCTTTTGGCGCCACCGGGAGACGGCTACCTGGCAGCAGATCAGGATCAGCAATAGCAGGCCGACTGCTTGGGGCCAGTATTCGAGCTCCAGCGGGGGCAGGGTAAAATCTTCCGGCCACATGATGAAAACCGGGTGCAGCAGCGCCAGCAAAGCAATGAGGTACCCGTTTATCCGGTGCCAGGCCCAAACCCGGGGCAGGGTAAATATGCGGTCCAATACTTTCAGCCGGGCGCCAAGCAGCAGCTGCACCAATAGCAGGGTCGTTGCAGCCAGCCCCAGAAGTTTACCGGTTCGAAGCAGGCTTTTGTCAATACCGAACTTATATTTGATAGACGGTGATTCAAACAGGAATGCGATGCTCAGCGCACCAATGAGCAGGAACGCAAACGTGACCAAGACGACGCCGGCTTTTAGCAAGCGCTCCCGGCGTGAGGGTATAGCGGGTAGTTGCTTTTGCATGGGTTTTAGCCGGGTGCTTTTATCCCTGCTGGCAATGATTAGGATTTGTCCGGATCCCAACGCCAGTTTTCGTAGTATTCCCACCCGATCATGGCATTGAGTTTTTCCAGTTCGGCATTTTTGGCACTGAGGGCCGCCTTCATGACATCACCGGACGACAGTAGGCCGATAAAGCTGCCCTCCTCTTTGATCGGTAGGTGACGAATGCGAAGCCCCAGGAATTTATCCATGAGGTTGTAGAGGGTTTCATCATGTTGGGCAAAGACCAAATCGGCCGTCATATAGGCCTCGATCTGGGCCGTTTTGGGATCGAAATCGGGTTCTACTATGTGAATCAACAGGTCCCGCTCGGTCCAGATACCGGCCACGGCATCATCACGGAGGACTAGAATTGCCCCAACCTTATGCTGGCACATCTTCTGAAGTGCTTCGAATACCGTCGTCCCGACCGGTACGCAGACGATGTCGCCGCCTTTTTCCTGAACCATTTCTTTAGCAGTTTTCATGATGCCCCCCATGTAGAACGCATGTGGTTTTTGACAGATCTATCCGCTAAATTTAGGACCTTTCCGGCAACCTGTCAATTTATCACCGGCGGTGGGGTGCAGCCCTGAATTGTCCGCGTGTCGATTCAGTCGGGAAAGTGGCTGAAAAAGAACAACATCCGCTTGAATTGATCCGGAAAGGCATTAGTTTCTAAACAGACAACCGAGCACCAGATTTCAATTCATGCAATAAAGGAGCGAACCATGATTCCGGAAACATTGAACCAGGCGATCAACAACCAGATTAAATACGAACTAGAGTCATCCTACCTATACCTTTCGATGGCCGCCTATTTCCATTCCATTAACCTGGACGGTATGGCCCACTGGATGCGCTGCCAGGCGCATGAAGAGACCGTCCATGCCATGAAATTCATGGATCATATTCTGGATCGCGGAGGCGAGGTAATCCTCCAGGACCTACAACAGATCAAGACCCGCTGGAACACACCCCTGGAAGCCTGGCAGGAGGCCTATGCCCATGAGCAGCTCATTACCTCCCGGATCAATGACCTGACCACCATCGCCCGCGAGGAGAAGGATTATCAATCTGAGCCGATTCTGGCCTGGTTCACGGAAGAACAGATCGAGGAAGAAGCCACCAGCAGTAAAATCGCGGAGGATGTTGACATGGTTGGGGATGCCAAAGCAGGGCTGCTGCTGTTGGACCGCGAGCTGGGTGGGAGAGCGTTTCCGGCCGGATCTCCGCTCGATCCGTCGGCGTACAGCTCCGCTGATTAACAACCGCGCACAATAAACCCTTTTTGCTGAGGCCAAACACATGAAGTCGAAAAAACATGTTGCATTATATAAACATCTCGTTTATATAATGTAATAACTTTTTTCGGTAAATGAAGCACCAAGCCAGTGTGAGGTCTATATGCCGTTGCAATTCGACGAATTCCTGAAAAGAGTGTTCACCGCCACCGGTATCGAGTCCCAGATCGAACTGGCCGCCGCTCTGGGGATCAATCGTTCGGCTATTACCCAGGCGCGTAAAAAGGGTGCGGTGCCGGACAAGTGGCTGTTGGGATTATTCCGGAAATTCGGATTGAACCCTGATTGGCTTGAAAGTGGCAACGGTTCCGTTTTTTTGAAGAACCGCCGCGATGATGATACCTTTGCGTATATCCCCAAAGTCCAGGCCCGGCTTTGTGCCGGCGGCGGGTCCTTTGAGGTCGTGGAAGGGGTGGAAGGCTATTACTCTTTTCGGCAAGCGTGGTTGGCAGGCAAGGGCAGCGCGGATAAGATGGTGCTGCTGGACGTGTTCGGCAACAGTATGGAACCGGAACTGAAGGATGGCGACACGGTGCTGATCGACCAAGCCCGCACGGATATTATCGCCGGCGCGGTTTATGCCGTGGGCATCGATGACACCATCATGGTGAAAAGAATCGAGAAGCATCCGAACAGCCTGGTGTTGCTCAGTGACAATACCCGCTATGCGCCGATCAGTCTGGAGCGGGAGGAGATGGGCGGTGTGCGGATCTTAGGCAAGGTCATCTGGGCCTGCAGGGAACTCCACTGAGGACCTGTTTTGGAGGCGCTCAGAGGCTCAATCTCTGCGTTGGCCTGTCTTGCTCAATCCTCGAAAGACTGTCAGTATTCCTCCGGTTGATCAAGACGATCCGCCTTGACCTTGAACATCTGAGCACCTCCAAAACAGGCCCTCGAATAGTGGAAATGCGCTGTCAAGGAGTTATCCTTTAGATTCATTGATCTAAGTGAAAAATGAATCTTAATAGTTTCGGGAATTTTTTTTGGGCAACTTGTTCATATATATAAACATAAATGTTATTTAAATAAAAACATAAGGAGATGATCATGCAAAAGAGATTTTGTGTTTGTGGATGTTCCATCTGGGTGGAGTACAACCTGGGTCCCCAGGATTGCCAGGCGGTTTTCTGGACCAGGGAAGATCGTTACGGCCGGCATATCAAACGCTGCTTTGGCTGTGGCCGTAAAATCGACATCGATACGCTCAGATAAGGAGGCGGTATGCAGCTACTTAAACAACATATCGCGGTTGTCTTGTTCGATTCGGCTGTTCTGGCAGCGGTGACAATTGGGGTATCCTTTTGCATCTTCGCAGTTGGTCTGTAGCGGCCGGCGCACAGACAATTTCCATCCATGGTAGACTAGGGGGAATTTGCCCAGCGCGTTTAGGACAGGATTCTAAACGCTGTCTCCAGATCGTCGCAGTCGCTGAATTTGCCGAGGTCTACGTCCGTAGGGATTTGCAGCTGGGGGTCCGTCATTTCGAAAACGGTCAGACAGATGTCGTCGATACGCGCAATTGACCGGCGGGCTTCATCCTGGTCAATGTGCGGTATCCGGACACCTTTCAGCATCAGGGTCTCCATATTGTCGGCGGCCAGCTGTTTTTCGAATCTGGCGGCCAGTTGCAGTTGCTGCAGCAAACGGCGCTTTTTTGCCATAAAAAGGTCAAACAAGTGCTCTACGGCGGGCTGTTCGGCAAAAATCGCCAAGCATAGTTCGAGGTCTGCCAGGATAGACTCTGCGGAACGGTCTGAGCATTCCACCAACTTGACGAAAAAAGAACAGATAGGGTCGGTCAGTTCCAACGGCGCATGTCGCAGGATAGCCTTGATCCGAGCACCCTCCCGAGGGGCCACTTCCCGCTCGATGGCGTCTATCAATGGTGTCGGCAATTGCAGGGTGATGTTCAATCCATGCACATAGGTTTCCAGAAGATCTCTCGTGAGGTTGACGGCCAGAGTGTCTTCTTGCCCTGGAAACTTGATGGGTACAGCCAGGTTCTTCCGGTTCAGAGCAGCCACTATACGATCTCGGTCTTCGGCCGAACAGCGGTGCTTTTCAATAACCGTCTCCAGTTGTGCCCGGTCAGCCTCATCCGGGGCGAACAGTAATTCGAGGAGGGAGCGGGCGTCGGCGTCTTCCGGATCATCCAGCAGCACACCCAATTCTGCGGGGGTTTCGATGGAGAAGGTCGAAGAGAGAAAATGCAAGGTATCCGGTCCCACGGCTATGCCGTCGGCCAACCGCAATTCAATTTCAAAGGCGAGTTTCTGGGCGCACTCGGTTACATTGAGTTCCATCGGTTCACATGACCCCGTACTTTTTCAGTTTCTTATGCAGGGTTTTACGGGTGATTCCCAGCCGTCGCGCGGCCTCACTCTTGTTGCCGCCCACGGATTTAAGGGTCTGCAGGATGGATACCTTTTCAACCTCTTCCAGGGGCATGTTCTCCGGTATGAACGGCGGTGGGCAAGTCGCCGTGGCTGTTTTTCCCGCAGCCTGGCTTTTAACCGGCAGGTCGCCGGTATCCAGGTAGGCATCCCGTGCCAGAACCACCGCCCGTTCGACCGCGTTCATTAATTCCCGGACATTGCCCGGCCAGTCATACCGTACCAGAATATCCATTGCCTGGGGTGTAAAGCCCTTGATGTGCTTATGGTTCTTCTCTGAAAAGCGCTCTAAAAAGGCCTGGGCCAGAAGGGGAATATCTTCCCGGCGATGGGCCAACTTGGGGGCATTCAGCTCCACTACGTTCAACCGGTAGTAAAGGTCCTGGCGAAATTCACCCGCAGCGACCATTTCCTCCAGATTTCGGTTGGTAGCCGCGATTACCCGCACATCGACTTTGATAACCGCTTCACCCCCGACCCTGGTCAGTTCTCTTTCCTGCAGGACGCGGAGCAGTTTGACCTGCATCCCCAGGGGCATTTCGCTGACTTCATCGAGAAAAAGACTGCCCCGGTCGGCCTGCGCAAAACGGCCTTCTTTACGGCGATCCGCGCCGGTAAACGCCCCTTTTTCGTGGCCGAACATTTCCGACTCAAGTAAATTTTCCGATATGGCGGCACAGTTTATTTTAACGAAAGGCCCATCGCGGCGGGGGCTGTTGTGGTGGATAGCGCCGGCGATGAGTTCCTTTCCGGTTCCGGACGACCCGGTAATCAAGACAGTCGCTTCGGAGGGCGCCACCTGGGAAACGGTTTCCAGCAGGGCGGTCATGGCCGGTCCGTTGCCGATGATCTGCTGTCGGTCGAAACGCGAGTCTATTTCGGATTTTAGTTTCAGGTTTTCAACTTTCAGGCTGACATGCTCCATGGCCCTGTCCATGATCAATCTCAAGCGGTCGAAATCCAAGGGTTTCGTCAGGTAGTCGTAAGCCCCTTTTTTGATTGCCTCAACAGCTGTGTCGATGGAGGAATACGCGGTCATGATAATGACCGGTATAGCCGGATTGATCCGTTTGATCTTTTCCAGGGCTTCCAGCCCCGATACTTTGAGCATGCGGATGTCCATCAGGATAAGGTCAAAGGGTTGCTGGTTGACCATTTCAATGGCCACGGACCCGTCGTTGGCCTGAGAGACAGTATAGCCCCAGCCGCCAATCAGCGTTTTCAGCATCGTGCGGTGGGCATCATCGTCATCGACCACCAGGATGGTATGTGCATTAGTCATGGACTGCGCCTTCATTTTTTTCTGGAAAAAACAGGGTGAAGGTCGTTTCCGATCCTGGATCGCTGGTTACGGAAACGGTTCCACCGTGGGCTTCCATAATATTGTGGACGATCGCCAGGCCTAAACCGGTGCCGGTTGATTTGCTTGTAAAATAAGGATCGAAAACATGGGGTAGATCTTCTTTTTCTATCCCCACGCCATTATCCGTGACAGCAATCAGAGCGCCGGGTTGTTTAATGGTTGCCCGTGCCGAGACGGTCATAGCGCCGTGGTTTGAAGCCATGGCATCGATTGCATTCAGATAAAGATTCAAGAGGATCTGATTGATTTTGTCGGCATCTGCAAAAATGGACAAACTGGCATCAACGGCATCACATTTGACCTGGAGGCTCTTTGCAGTCGCTTGAGAAGCGATCAAAGCGAGCGAGTTTTTCAACATTTTATCCAGACTGATTGTTTTGCGACCCAATTCCACCGGTCGGGCAAGTTCCAACAGCTGACCCACCACCCGATTCAAGCGTTCGACTTCACTGATCATGATGGCGGCAGTTTCGAGGTCTTTGGGATTGTCACCTTTCCGTTCCTTGAAATAGGTTGCAAAACCTTTAATGGAGCTCAGGGGATTGCGAATTTCATGGGCAACGCCAGCCGCCAGACTGCCCAGGGAGGCCAGTCGCTGGCTGCGCGCGATTTCCTTGCGCAGGGCCCGGATTTCGGAAAGATCTCTTATTAACAAGATCGTGCCCATGAATGTTCCCTCGCGATCATGCCAGGCAGAGGCATTCAGTCCAATGGTTATCCTGCCCGCCGGTTCGATGCGACACTCAACCTCGCGCTCAATTTCGTTTTGTGAGCGCTCCAGGGCATTTAAGATTTCGACCAGTTGGGGCGGCAATACGCCCATAGCCGAGCGACCGATAAGTTGGTTTGATTGCAGCTTGAAGATCCTGCCGGCCTCCGGATTGATAGAAGCTATCCGGTTGTCAGCCCCAATGGAAATGAGCCCGACCGGCAAATTGTCGACCAGGCTGTCGGAAAATGATTCGATGCGCTTGAGAGACGCCCGGGTGACCCGATATGTATGGGTCATAAACAGCAAGGTTACCCCGGCAAAGCCGACGAGCAACAAAATCGCGGCCATAAACAGACTATGGCGCGTATCAGCCGCCAGGGCTTTTTCCACGTCGGTCATATCGAGACCAACAAAAATTATCAAATCGCCCGGGTGTTCTTCTTCAAAGGGTCTCATCATCATGTGGTGACGCCCCCTCATCCCCCCGGGCCCTCGGGCCGGCTTGAATTTTCGATAAACTTCAAAAATATTGTTCGCGTCGCCCCCCGTTTCAATGATGCGGTAGATCTCGGTAGGCGCTTCCAATACCCGTTTGAGATCCAGGTCGGCACCGTGATGTCCTTTGATTCGGTCGGGACTGCTGTGGGCAATGATCCCACCCCTGTTGTCGGTGACCATCAGGTAGATGATATCGGGCTGGCGCGCGGTTTCCATCAAAAGGCGCTGCAAATGGCGGTTACCCCACTGGCGCATCATCATGCCGGCCCGGGTTCCGGCCTCAAAAGACCTTATCAAAGCCGCTCCCTTGGCCAACAATTGCCGCCGGCTGGCCGCGTTCTGACGATTGATGTCTTCGTAGGTGACAAAGGCGAGCAGCGGCAATAGAATGAGGGCGGCGCCTATCAATCCCCAGGGAGGGACCGTGGTCACAATTTTTTTCAATACCCCGTTCGTTTTCATTCCATCACTCAAAAGCAATGATTATGCCAATTATTTAAGAAAGTTATATTGCGTGTTATTTGCCGCTGAAATCAAGTTTTCAGAACCACCGGCAACGAGACCGCAAATTGACAATGAGCGTAATTCTGCCCTGGGTGGATATTAATTACCCGGCTGGGTACCCGGGATTGAGCCTGCCCGGGTAAAAAGTATCCACCAGGACCACGTCCCTGGCAACTCCTTTTTTGTTAAACGCCGATTTTGAGCCGATCTAAATTTAAAACCAGAATAAATACAATAGGATACGTTTATGCTCCCAAAATTGGCACATGGCTTGCTCTTAACGAAAACAGATTCGAATCAAAGTGTCGTGAACCTGAAACCACTAATAAGAAAAGGAGTTTTGAAATGAAAAAAGGATTTGTCGTCACGGGAATCGCAGTTGCAGCCATGGCTCTGTTCTCAGCCTACGCATTCGCCGACGGCGGTTGGGGTTGGGGCCGTCATCACAGAGGCGGTGGTTACCACATGGGAACCGGCTATCAGATGATGGGCCCTGGGTACGGGGATGAAGACAGTGGCCGGTATGGCCGAGGTAACCGCAGCTGGGGCAACCTCAGTGAAGAAGACGCCCAGAAACTTGAAACCCAGCGCGAGGCCTTCTTCAAGGATACCGAAAAACTGCGTCGTTCCATTTACCAGACCCGTCTGGAGATGAAAGCGGAAATGGCCAAAGAAGATGCGGACCGCGGGAAATTGTCCGACCTGCAAAAAGAGCTTTCCAATCTCCAAGCCGAGTTTGATCAGAAACGGCTGGGCCATCGGTTGGAAATGAAGAAACTGCTGCCTGATAATTATCGCGCCGGTGGTGGTATGGGCCGCGGACGCGGCTGGGGCCGGGGGCCCGGTTACGGCGGTGGCTGCTGGTAGAGCTAAGAACAACCTCTAAGACAACAATGCCGGGATAATTTCAGTCCCCCTTCTTGAAATCATCCCGGCATTGTCAAACCGGTTCCAGAATCCAGGTATAAAATCCGCGCTCCAAGCAGGGCCCTTCTTCAGGCGCCATCAGCATTCGTCCTACGTTTCAAGCACCCCGCTGATAAACCACGCTGGATTGTTCCGGATTGGGGACCGGTTTCTACGTTTCTGTCAACCAGTCCATAGCCTCCGGAATTGATTCAAATGTCTCTATCTCAAAATTCACAACCCCCTCGGAGAGAATGGAAACCATACGGGACAAGCCCAAATCCACGGTTTGCGAAATGACAATGGCGGTTTTTCCCTGCGCGGGACGCCGGCCCGGATGCTGCCGAAAGTAGTCGATCAGCAAATCGATGTCTTCGGCCGAAAAGCGTTCACCACTTAGCTCGCGGGCATCATAGAGCTCCAGACGCGTGGGACCCATGGCGCCGTAGGCATTCAGGGCCTTGATGAATTCCGGAAAGGTGACCGCATCGAACAAAGTGATTCGGGTGAGTTCTTCACTGTCAGAAGGTTGAATAGTGACGGGCATACGGCTTTTTTCCTGTCTGAGGGCGTAAATAATATTTTTTTATTACAATTTTCAGGAAAGTGCAAATTTTAGGTGAAAGCTTCCACCTCGAGGCCGGAGCAGTTGCTGCATAACTTTATGACCGCACAGCCTGTGGGTAAGTGAACACTGCTAACCCCCAGGCTTTGTGCCCACGTGCACTGCCATGGTTCCGAGCATGAACTGGCGGTAACGCACGTCCTGAAACCCTGTTGCCGTCAGGGCGGCAGCCAGTTCACCCGGCGTCATGAAGGCCTCCGTTGATTCCGGCAGGTAGGTGTAAGCGGATCGATTACCGGAGATGATTTGGCCCAGAAAGGGGATTACTGCTTTTAGAAAAAAGAGGATCAGTGGCTTCAGGGGCCCTTCTGCCGGGGGCGACGTGTCCAGACAGACCAACCGGCCGCCGGGCTTCAACACCCGGTACTGTTCCGCAAAGGCCCGTTGCGCATCTGTGACGTTCCGGATGAGGTAGCCGGATGTGACGGCATCGAAGTGGTTTTCGGCAAACGGCAGGTCCAGGGCATCCGCGGCACACCATTTGATGCGCTGGCCGCCGATACGGAGTCGACCCACCCGCATCATGGCCAGGGTAAAATCGGAAGCGGTAATGTCCGCAGTGGGATTCTGCGCACAGGCCTCTAGGGCGATACTGCCGGTGCCAGCCCCGGCATCCAATAGACGTCCGCCGCGGGGCAGGCGGGCTTCCCGGACGACGCAATGGCGCCATACCCGGTCCTGCCCGAAGGTCATCAGGGTATTCATCAGATCATAGTGTCCGGCAATTTGACCGAACATGCTGCGGATGGATGTTCCCCAGTCGGAAGGTTGGTGTTTTCCCGCGTCTATTGACGGCTTGAGGTGCGTGTTGGGCATAGAATGCAGGTTTTAGGTGTTAAGTTTTAAGGCACCTCTAATAATTGCCTCTTTGCTCGCTTTCTGCGTTCCATTGAAATTTTAATCCTCGAAATATTCAACACATTCCTCCGGTTAAAATTTCAATGGGCCTTGAACTCAAACAAAAATCCTAATTATTAGAGGTACCTTAAAGTGTTAAGAAAAATCTAAAAACCAAACCTCAAACACATAGCGCTGTGGCAACCTGGCTTGCATCAGTCTTCGGTTATTGGTGGTTCCAAGCCTTAAAATTTAACACTTAAGACTTAAATCGAGGTCATCCATCAAACGTTAATTCTTCAGGCCACTCCCGGTTATGGCCATCCAGGGGACCTTTAATGGAGGCATCTATGGCGGCCCGGCCTTCACGCATCAGCAGGTCGCGACCGGGATCGGTATTGTTGAACAGCTTCCATAACATGAGCGCTGGATTGTCCAGGTCTATGGCGGCGTCGAACATCACAAAAAGCGAGTAGGCCGCAAGTGCTGATGATGCCAGCAGAGCGGCGGCTATCTCCTGTCCGCTGCCGTGGGCGGCCTTGTCTATAGTTACCGCCAGAACCCGGTGGCCGCCCTGCGGAACCTGCCGGTCGGCCAGCAGGGGGCGGCATCCGGTCACAGCCGGGTAGGCGTGCCGGCCGCCGCCATCAATTCCTCGCCCTCCGGCGCCGGGCCTTCGGAACGCTGTAGCTGCCGCGGTGGTTCATCTCCTACCCGGGTGGTGAGATCGATTCCGATTTTATTGCCGAAATTGACGTTGGGGGAAGAGTGATCCAGGACATCGAGGACCCCTTTGGAGAGGGTCACATCGGTTTCCACGTCCAGCTTGGAGACCAGTTCGGCCAACACCGCGGCGGGATCCTGAGGGTTGACGCATTTATCTACAATGACAATGGCCTTGCAGAAACTCATCTGGCCCTGGCCCCACAGCCCGCTCATGATGCGCGGCGCATGACAGGCGTAGCCCTTGTCCAGGGCAATGATGACGATGTTGTGAAAAACGCCTTCCCAGGGAAACCAATAGTCGACGATTTCGGGAAACACGGTTTGCAGCATGGGCAGAAACAATCGTTCCGTGGCTTTGGCCAGGTAGCAGTCTTCCATGGGCGGCGGGCCTACCAGGGTGGCACTGTAGACCGGTTTTTTGCGGTGCGTGACCGCCGTTACATGAAACACCGGGTAATCGTCCGCCAGGGAGTAATATCCGGTGTGATCGCCAAAAGGGCCTTCCAGCCGCATTTCGCCGGGGTCCACATAACCTTCCAACACGAATTCCGCCTCGGCCGGCACTTCTAAATCATTGGTCAGGCACTTGACCATCCGAACCGGTTTTTTGCGGATGAACCCAGCCAGGAGCATTTCGTCAATACCGCGGGGCAGGGGGGCTGTTGCCGCGTAAGTGGTCGCCGGATCAGCGCCAATGGCCACAGACACAGGCATGCGCTGGTTGGCCGCCACGTATTCGCTGTAGTAATGGGATCCATCCTTGTGGATGTGCCAGTGCATCCCCGTGGTGTTGCGGTCGAATACCTGCAGCCGGTACATGCCGACGTTGCGTTTGCCGGTTTCCAGGCTGCGGGTGAACACCAGGGGCAACGTGACGAAGGGGCCGCCGTCCTTTGGCCAGCAATGCAGGACGGGCAGCTGGCGCAAGTCCACATCCGCGCCCGTGTGCACCACCTCCTGGCAGGGCGCTTGTTTTCCCTTGAAGGTTCGGGGGATGAACTTGGTAGCCGTGATGGCCATGGGGATGATATTCAGGGCTTCTTTCAGGCTGCCCGGCGGGTTGAAATCGATGTATTCCCGCACCCGGTCGGCCAATTCATCCAGATCGCTCACCCCCAGGGCCAGGCAGATGCGTCGCGGGCTGCCGAAGATATTGGTTGCGACCGGAAAACGGTAGCCGGTTACATCTTGAAAGTAAAGCGCCTGACAGCCATCCGTTTTCTTGGATTCTTCGTCCGTATAGCGACTGATATCCAAAAAGGGCGATACCGGCGCGGTTATAATCTTAAGTTCACCGCTGGCTTTGAGCGTCTTGAGAAAATTATCCAGGTTCGGATAGGCGGTTTTCATTTTTTTCAATCCTTAAAAACCCAGTCCTCAGGGCCAGGTTAGAGATAATTGGTTATGCCGGGAGTAAGGGCTCCCAGGTGTTTAGGCTGAAGGCTGAAGACTGAAGGTGAAAGCAATAAAATAAATATAAACAAAGACTTAATAGGACCATCGCATTGCTAGTCTTCAATGCAATCAAATCGGTTAGATTGGTTTTAAGGTTTATCTTCGGCCTTCAGCCTTCGACCTAGTTCCCTGAATCCGGCCATGCCACGAAGGTGTTTTCTGGGTGCGCGCCTCCTCCAGGGGCAATCCAAAGCCTGGTCCTCTGGCTAGGATTCTTTACAGTTTCCCCAGGCCGATTATTTCATCTACCAAAATTCCCAGAAACAAAACGACCGAAATAGTGCTGTTCACATTAAAAAAGGCGATATCGATTTTACTTAAATCCTCCGGATTGACCAGACGGTGTTCAACAATGAGCAGCGCGCCGATACAGAGAGTGGTTCCGTAGTATACCAGTTCCAGATCAAACGCTAGCCCAACGCCCAACAAAAAGCCCCAGGCCAGCAGGTGAATGGCCCGCGCTATGAGCAGGGCCTTGTGGATCCCGAACCGGGCGGGGATGGAAAACAAGCCTTCCTGCCGGTCGAACCCGGTATCCTGGCAAGCATAGAGAATATCAAATCCCGCAATGTATGTGAGCAAAGCCAGGCTGAGAAGTAAGATGGGGCCATAAAAGCTGTTGGTCAAGGCAATCCAGGCACCCAGTGGGGCCAGGGAGATGGCAAACCCCAGGTACAGGTGGGCCAGCCAGGTAAACCGTTTAGTATAAGAGTACAGACAGAGTATGGCCAGGACCGGGACGGACAGAACCAGGCAAAGTTCGCCCAGCATGGCAGCAGCCACGATGAACACCCCGGCCGATACGGCTACGAATATGACCGCCGCTTTCAAACTTAATTTGCCGGCCGGTATTTCACGCATGGCGGTGCGTGGGTTGCGGGCATCGATCCGGGCATCCACGATCCGGTTAAACCCCATGGCGGCCGAACGGGCGGCGACCATGGCAATCAAGATCCAGAAAAGGCTGTAAAAGGTGATGGGTACCTGCCGGTTGGCCAGCACAACGGCCGCCAGGGCGAAGGGCAGCGCGAAAATCGTGTGGCTGAATTTGATCATCCGGCCATAGGTCAGGATATGTTTTCCCAGGTCGGTTCGCGTGGGTTTCAGCTTGTTGGGGTTGGTCTCCATCGTAACCTGTCCATTTATCGTTTTTTAGAGAGGGTGTCCAGATCTTAAAATCGATATCGGGATCGGGGTCGAAATCGGTTTTGGAAGTTCAGGGTGCATCTATATCGCTGACGGCCCTGGGTATTGTATGGAGCCCGGATACGGCATTTAATGCCAGGGGTTACAAGGACTTTCCCGAATGCGCCAGATCTTTCATCCGGGTAATCATTGCCCAGGAAAAACCTTCCCGGCGGCAGGGAAAAATGGCGTTGTTGGTGAAAATTGGATCCGCTGCAAGGTCATAGCGTGATGCGGACAGGGCAGCTTTCCACAGGGAGGTATGGGGCATGGGTGAGTAGTAAGCTGGAATAGGCGTAATACCGCTGGCCAATACGGTCTGGATCGACGCTTCGATAGCGCTATCCTCCTGATCCGGCAGGCCAACCAGCAGGTAAGCCCCGATCTGATCAGGTCTGAAGCCAGCTCGTTTCAGGCAATCAACCGCCCGCTTGAATTCGGATTCGGTTACCTTCCAGTCCAACTGGTCGCGTTGATCGAAGGCGGTGGTTTCCAGGCCCAACCGCAGGGTGGCAAAACCGGCCTTGAACATCAAGCCGGCGGTCTCAGCGGTGATATTGCGGATATGCAGGGCATTCGGCGTGTGAAAGCGTAACGCCAGGCCGGTGTCGACGATGCCCTCCAGCAACGGGACGGCATGCTGTGCGGCCCCCATGAGCAGGGCGTCGTCGTAAAAGGCGAAATCGCGGACACCCCGGTGACGATGCCAATGCACGATTTCCCGGACAACTGCCTGCGGACTGCGGCGGACCTGTCGGGGATTGAGAAATCCGGAGGCGCAGTAGGCGCATTTGAACGGACAGCCCCGGGAAGTCTGGAGTGGGATATAGCCGATTTTGGTTTGCAGGTCGAAGGCCGGATAGGGATACGTATCCAGTTTGTCCGGGTCGAAACGGGGCGGGGCCGCCTGGCCGGTGTGCTCTGCCGCCAGTTCCAGAATACGGCTTTCCCCCGGCCCGGTGAGGATGCCGTCCGCTCCGGAAAATTTGGCCGCGTGGTCCGGGTACAGGGTGGCATAAATGCCCCCGAGCACAATCGGGACGTCTGGAAAGGCCCTCTTCAGTTCCGCGATCGTTGCGATAACACCGGGATACCAGTAGGTCATCAGGGACGTCACCAGGACCAGATCCGGTTTAGGCGCCGCGTGCAGATCCTGTCGGAGCCATTCCGGCTCGATACCATAGCGCGAGTAAGTGCGTGGGATATCTTCCAGACCGGTTGGTTTGGGCAGCGGCACTTTGTGGAAAGGCCCGCGCCCGTGGCGCCGAAACGGGTCGTTATGTGGGGCTTTGGGGTGAAAACGGTCCAGGCAATCGATATACGTTACGTTGTATTCGTGTTGGCGCAGGATGGCTCCCAGGGTGAGTAGTCCCAGCGGCTGCGACCAGACATCGTAGGCGGCAAAATCATGAATCCAGGGATTGACGAGCAGAATGCGGGCCCCGTCGCTGGCGGCTCCGGATGGATCGGGTTTCATTTCAATTCTGCAAAATAGGCCATGGAGGTTTTTTTCAACTCTCTGCGGCTGAACAGAAGCGAATAGGTCTTTACCTGGGCTTTGGCGGCCATATCCGCGGCGATCTGGTGACATTCAGTCTCGCTGGTGGCATGGATCATGGTGTACAAATTGTAGGGCCAGCGCTCTTGGGGGTTGCGGCGATAACAGTGCGATACCTGTATAAAACCAGCCAGGGTAGTGCCGACTTCCTCAATGCGGTCCTCCGGCACCTGCCAGGCCACCATGGCGTTGGCGGAAAAACCGGATTTCTGATGGCGCAGGGTGGCCCCGAAGCGGCGGATGACGCCGCGGGCACACAGCGCCTCGAGAATCGCGAGGAGTTCTGCGGTGGTGATACCGAGCTGTTCCGCTATCCGGTCATACGGGCGCGCGGAGATTTCAATATCTCCTTGGATCGCGGCGATTACTCTTTTTTCAATGTGGGTCAACATTTCGGTCATTCTCTGTTTATCCAATCCTTTAAACCCTGGTACTCGGGGCCAGTCCAGAGATAGTAGGCTGTGCCTTAAGAGCATTATTCTCGCGCAGAGACGCAGAGGCGCAGAGAAAATCAAAACCAGAAATTGGTCGCACTATCGTGTGAAAAACCACTTCAAAGCCTTTTAGGGTTTAATCCCGCGTAGCGGGATAATAATTGTGGTTTTCCAGCTGAGCCGGACTGTTACTTTGACTCTTGACTGAAGGAAGACGTCTCCGCGCCTCTGCGCGATGCATGGTTTTGCCTTTGCGTTTTGATAGTGAAGCCCCTTTGCGGAGCAGCCCAGAGCCCGGCCCTCTGGGCCATGATTCTCTAAACATCTAAGCAGATTTCTTTTCAGGAAACAATCCCAAGATTTCTTTCTCGCTTGCACCGCAAACCCCGCGTTCGGTGATGAAGCCGGTGACCAGGCGCGCCGGGGTGACATCAAATGCAGGGTTGCCGGCCGGGCTGGCGGCCGGTGGTACCAGAACTTCACAGACCTCCTTGCCGGTCAGGCCCTGGACGAAGCGGATTTCATCCGGATTGCGGTCTTCAATAGGAATTTCGTGAACCCCGTCGCGCAGGGTCCAGTCAAAGGTGCTGGACGGCAGGGCCACGTAAAAGGGGATCTTGTTGTCTCTGGCGGCCAGTGCTTTCAGATACGTGCCAATCTTGTTGGCTACATCGCCGGTGTAAGTAGAGCGGTCCGTACCGGTGATGACTATGTCCACTTGTCCGTGTTGCATCAGGTGGCCGCCGGCATTGTCGACAATGACGGTATGGTCGATACCGTATTTACCCAATTCCCAGGCAGTCAATCGGGAGCCCTGGTTCAGCGGCCGGGTTTCATCCACCCAGACATGGATATCGAGGCCGGCATCAAAAGCCGCATACATGGGGGCGGTGGCCGTGCCCCACTCGATGCAGGCCAGCCAGCCGGCATTGCAGTGGGTGAGGATATTGACGGTTTTGCCTTTTTTCCGACGGCTTATCTCTTCGATCAGCGGCAGGCCGTGAACGCCGATCAGGCGGCAGTTTTCGGCTTCCTCTTCGGTGACGGCCGCAGCTTCAGCTGCTGCTGCCGCGGGCCTTTGGCCGATGTCAGCTTCCGCTAAAACGGCTTGTAATACGCGGTCAACGCCCCATTCAAGGTTTACAGCCGTGGGACGTGCTGCCTTCAGACGGGCGCACTCCGCATCAAGATAAACGTTTTCCGCGCGGCCATCAGGTGCATTCAGCACGGCCAGGTATACCCCCCAGGCCCCGGTGGCCCCGATCAGCGGGGCCCCCCGCACATACATTTCCTGTATGATGGTAATGGTGTCATCCACGTCCTGCACATCCGCGACCACAAATTCGTGGGGCAGCAAGCGCTGGTCGATGACCTGTACCGTCCGGCGGTTTTCATGCAGCCAGATCGGTCTGATATCGTTGCCGTCTACTTTCATAATGTTCATCACTTTCAAACAAAGTTATTAGCCAGACATAACCGGCGGCCGGTTCCAGGTCCGGCCGCCGATCCAGAGTTGCATACCATGTTTTGATAAAGGGGGTCAATCCGCAGTGGGAAGACGAGGCGCGGTGCGGCGCGCCCGTTCAGCCAGCCTTTTTTAATTGATCGAGTTCCGTTTGCAGCTCTAACAGTTGTTCGGTTGTATACCGCAGACGCCCGGCCAGGATTTCGGCGAAGCCGCGAAAGATCAGATATCGGAACATATGGGTATCGGATCTGTTTTTGCCGTCGATAACGGACAGATCGATTTCGACGCATTTCACCTCGCTCAAGGCTTTCACGCTGGCTGATCTGGCCTTGTCGCCGATGGGGCCCATCTCACCGAACACATCCCCGGTCCTCTGCAGGGTCATGAGTTCGTGGTCGTCCTTGATGACCTTGACCTTGCCGGAGATCAGGTAGAAGATCAGTTTACCCATGGTGCCTTCTTCAAATATGATATCACCGGCACTGAAAGCCCTGGTCTGGCTGGCGGCCATCAGATCCTTGAGATCATCGCCGTCCACGGATTTCAGAGCCGGGATGCGCATCAATTGGTTGATAATTTCATTGTTGCTTTCTAAAAACGCCTTGTCGATCATGATTGATTTCCTCATTCATTACGTTTAGGCTGGCTTGGCCGGGCTCCGGTATTCATCCACCCGACGAAAGGCGTCTACCAGCAACTCCAGGGTGTTGAGCTTGACGACCACCATCCAGGAAAGGTTGATCTTTGTATCCCGATATTGGAAATCACCCTCCGGCCACAGGAAAAGGTTGTAGATAATCTCTTCGACCTGGCGGTACATGTACTTTTCAAGCTCCTTGACTGTGATGTGGCCTTCATCTATCAGGATGCGACCGATGGCCTGCCGGCGTTCCCGGGCCAGTTTCAGGCTATCTTCCAGGATTTCCGGGGTAATCAGCCTGTCGGCGATAAGCAGGCTTCCCAGCCGAGCCTCCTTTTTGGACTTGATGGCATAAATGATGGCGCCTTCCAGGTAAAAGATCTGATATTCTTCCTTTTCCCTGAATACCCGCAGGATTCCCGTCTTGTGTTCATTGCACAGCAGCTGAATGATGCCATAGAGCGATACGGTTTGTATGCTGCCTCGCAAGGTCATGTGCCGGCGCGACTCCCTTTGGTTGCTTTCTCGCTGAATACAAGATCTGGGGTGCGGCCCATCGTTGTCCGTGGCACGATGCAGTTAGCTTAGGAAAGCCCGTTCGTGGCCAATTTGCGCGCGGAACCATTTGGAAAGATAACCTGATGAGCCATCGATTCTTTAGCAAGTATGACTTACATATCATGATTCCGGGAAGCTGGTCAAACCATGCGAGCGGTGGCAAAATGGTAGGCCGCTGATGGCGCGCCGCGTCGAACCGCAGACGCTGTTTGCGCTTGACAAGCAAGTTCTATGTTGGTAACCTATTGTTTCTGCATGCAATAATCGCAGTCTCGGGCATACGCAACTATAACTTGAAGGTGTGGTTATGATCATCCACTATTCTCTCCCGGATGGAGAGACGGCCACATTTGAGACGGAAGCCGACACCGTCATTCTTGGCCGCAACCCCTGTGCCGATTCTCCGGTGGACCTCGCCTTCAATACAGATGAATATATCTCCCATCGACATGCCCGGTTGACCTTCGAGCACAATCAATTCTGGGTGGAAGATCTCAACAGCGCCAACGGAACTTGGGTCAATGGTGTCTTGGTTGCCCGCAAGACCCGGGTCATCGAGGAGGACCGGATTCGGATAGGCTGGACACGCTTGAATGTTAAGACGGGGCCTGCGGTCGTCGCCGAGGAGGCCGACGCAGACGAAGAGTTTGCCACCGTCATCAGGGACACGGAAGATGATGCCGGCGAAATCAGGCAGCTGACCGCAGAGGCAGATGACGAAACTGATATTGAGGCGCCTATAATTCAGCCGGTTGAGTCCGTGGCCGACGATGCTGCGGCTGCCGTGGCCCTGGATGGGACCAGCGACCAACCCCAGATAACGTCGCAGTTGCAAACGGCTGCGGGTGGGCAAGCCGGGGTCTCGATCCAGGAGCCAAAACCGGTTCATGTCCCGCCCGATCGTGATCAGGCTGCCGAGCCATCCAAAATGCAATCTGCGGTCGATTCCTGTACCGAGGAGAGTCGCACCACCCGTCCTTATGTGGTCCCTTCATTTGCGCAAACTGACCAGGCGCCTTTGCCGAAATTGGGACCGCTAGAGGCCTTGAGTGAGCTCAGCGCTCAAATCGGCGGCGCTGAGTCGCTGGCGGACCTTATGCCGGTGCTCGAAGCAAAACTGCCCCATTTGATCCCCAACGCCACACGCGGGGCAGTCCTGCTGCCGAATGAAAGAGGCAAGCTTCTACTCAAAGCGCATTGGCCCCAGGGTGAACATTCAGTCAGTATGACCTGGGTCAGACAGGCATTTGACAGCAAAGAAGCGTTTTTATGGTCCCTCCCGGAGGAAGATGCAGCTGCCGACGCCACGCCTCACAGTGCATATTTTTACAAGGTCCAGTCCGCTGTATATGTCCCTTTAAAAAGCGGACCCGAGGTTCTGGGGGTCATGTATGTAGACAATCATTTTATCCGCGCGGCCTTTTCGCAGACCGATCTTGAACTGATGAAGGTCCTGGCCGGCCAGGTAGCCCAGTTTATCAAGCTGAGGGTATTGGCGCGGGAAGATGACCGGCAAACCAGCATCCGGTCTACTTTTTTAAGACAGTTTCCTCCCCCAGTCGCGGAAAGACTGGCCAGCAAGTACGGTCGCGAGAAAATCGGGGGGAAAAAGTCGATCCGGTGACCATTCTGGTATCCGATGTGCGCAACTTTACCGCCCTCTCAGCGGATATGGACCCGGATGCGATTGTGCGGATGATCAACGAGATGTTCGATGCCCTGGTGCCGATTGTCTTCGAGTTCGACGGGGTGGTGGATAAATTTGTAGGCGATTCGGTACTGGCCGTCTTCGGCAGCCCGGAACCGGATGACCAGCAATGGGAAAAAGCGGTCCGCGCCGCCCTTGAAATGCAAAATGCCATTCGCATGCTGGGCGAAGGGCGCCGGGCGCGCCGGCTGCCGGTGTTTGAAATAGGCATCAGTATTCATTCCGGAGCAGTCATCCACGGGTTTATCGGCTCCCAACAGAGAACCGAGTACACCGTTATTGGAGATGCCGTGAATAAAGCGTCCCGTTTTTGTGACGGGGCCGGTCCGGGTGAAATAGTTATCAGCGAACCGGTGTTTGAACAGGTCTTCGACTTTGTAGATGTGGTTCCCAAAGCCATCAAAACCAAACATGCGGATGTGGAACCGGATTTAAAGGCCTATGTAGTCAAAGGTATCCGGGACATGGGCAGTTGAACCCCGCCCGCGAGCGGGTTTTCCGCAATCTGCTGCGGAAGACGCCACGGGTGAAATAACTATCCGGCCGCACAACACCTTAGCCATTCAATTGTTGCTTTCCGGTTTCCAACGTGAATTCCCCCTGGTCACCACCCTTCCCTTGGTTGACACTCGAATATTCCTATTCTATAATTTCTCTTTCGGGTGCTGAAGTTTCCAACGTCATCTATCCTTGCAAATGTAGTCACAGAAAGCGACGTGGTCGTTTTCAAGAGGGAGAAGCCTGCCATGGAGGAAAAGTATACCAGGAATAAACGCGGTATTGCGCTGCTGATCTGCCTGGCGGTAACTTTTTGGTGGTGCTCACTTGCCGCGGCTCAATCCATTGGAAAGGTAACCCTCAATTATATTGAAGCAGCAACGGCGGCTGATCAGCGTTCAAATAAGGTCAGTGTTTATGTGACCGTCTCCGATACGGATGGAAAGACGATTCCGGGATTGTCCCCAGACGCTTTTAACGTCATCGAGGACGGCCGGCCGGTCACGGATCTGTCTGTTTCCAGAGCTACGGACGCCATGTCCGTTATCCTGGCGATCGATACCAGCGGTTCCATGCAGGCCATCGGAAAATCGGGCCGCTCCTCCATGGAAGCGGCCAAAAGCGCGGCCATCGAATTTGTTTCCAGGATGGGTGCCTCCGACCGGATCGCTCTTTACACGTTCAACAATGAACCCCAATTACGAAAAGATTTTTCCTCCAATCACCAAGCGGCAATTGATGCCGTCCAAGAAATTGCCGCCAAGCCCAATGCTGCCACCTGCCTCTATGACACGGCTTACGAGGCCATAAAGAAGGCGGCCGAGATTCCCCGGGGGCGTCGCGCCATCATTCTGCTTACGGATGGCCGCGACGAGAAGGGCAAGCAAGCCTGTAGCCGCTATACCTCCAATGATGTCATCGACGCGGCCACGACCAAAACCATCCGGGTGCCGATCTATACAATCGGAGCGGGACCCCGGGTGGATGAACGCGAACTGGGCCGCCTGGCCAGTTTTACCGGAGGGCGCTACCTTCAGGCAGCTTCCATGGATGACTTAGGGGGCTTTTTTCGGGCCCTGGCCGGACAACTGAAGAACCAGTATGTATTGAATTATAACAGCCGGACCCCCAGCGGCGAACATTCGCTCGTCTTGAAAGTCAGCCACAACCAGGCCACTATCCAGGACGAAAAACGTTTCTGGTCGCCGCCCCTGCCGGTCCTGAAGCCACCCGCGGTCACTTTCAAACAGCCTGGGTTTGCAGGGCCGGTCAGTGGGACCGTTGATTTGAAACTGACGGTTGACCCTGACAATGCAATCAAAAAAGTTCGATATTACGTGGATGCGCTTCTCAAGGAGGAATTGACCAGCGCCCCTTTTAAGACGTTTCATTTTGACACGCGCGGATTGCCCGGCGGTTTGCATATCATCCGCGCCGAGGTTATCGATACCTATGGTCAATCGGTATCCACCGAGATATCGGTGAATGTCAAAATGCCGTCCCCAGCACCGACTGAAAAACCAGCCCAACCCACACCGCCGCCGGCGACCGACAGCGGCATGAACACCGCCCTCATTGCCGCAGCTGTCGTTGCCTTGGTGGTGATTGCCGCTTTGCTGGGTTGGTCCCTGCGCAAGCGAGGCTCAACGGCTGCAACCGATGACCGGCAACCATCTCCAGAGGTCCCGGCCGCCCCCCAGTGGGAAGACGACGGCGACGAAACCATGTTCATGCCGGATGTCGAGGCCTCTCCCGGAGCAGATGGCGAGGCTACCTTGACGGTTATCGAGTGCGACGGCCTGCCAGCGGGACAGGTATTTACAATCAGCGGAACGACCCGGGTGGGGCGGACCGCGAAAAACGATATCGATATTCCGGACAAGTCCGTTTCCCGGAAACACGCAGAAATATTCTTCGAGAACGACGCCTACCATATCCGGGATCTGGGCAGCGTCAACGGCCTGAAGGTTGACGACCAGCGTGTCTCCCTGGGCGGCATGCCCTTGACAGACGGGGTCCACATCCGGTTCAGCCCGCAAACGGTCCTGGAATTCAATTGGATTGCCCAGGCGGCTGCTGAAGATGAGGTCGATTTTGATGATTCGACCGCCATTTATGAGTAGTCACCCCTTCAATTCTGCCATTCAAGATTACCTGTTTATTTGTCCGGACCTGGGGGCTGTCTGAATAGTTTAATTATTTCGGATTGTTTAGCGGTGGGCAAAGTCCCTTTGCCAAAAACCTGATTTTCTGATATTGAAGCCCCTTTTTATGTTCAACCAAATGCATGGGGATGCAAAGACCCCATGTATAAAGAAAAGGGATGCAAAATAGTATGGGTAAACAGTTCAAGGGTATTTTGGGGTATACGGTTGTATTGTTGCTGTTTGTTTTGGGGACTTTTTACGTGATCAGTCATATTCACACCGATGCGGCCCCTGTGGCGCGGGCCGAAAGCCAGACGCGGATGGATGCCGCCTGGCCCTGGGATGAATTCTTCCTGCTCCCGGATCAGACGCGCAAAATCGGCAAGATCTGGCTGACCTACCGTGGGAAATTCGACTCCGATCATTTCCTGATCGATGTCACCATCCCGGCTCTCGATCCAAAGACACGTTACCGGCATAAACTGAGCATCGCGGCTGCACGCAAGGGCTTTTCACTGGTGGGAAAAGAATATCGCCTGTTGAAAATAAAAGACTCAAGTATTCAGTTGCAGCGCGGTTGAGGCAAAACGAATTACCGGAGAATTACATGTGCCTGCTGTGGGGCTTTGGCTTTGAACTGCCGACCCGCATTGGTTTGGTACTGGACTGCGCTGCAGCGGATGTGGCCAGTGGTGCCGGTCTGCCCGGTTTACCACCTACGGAGACGATTCGGCTGATTTTGGTCTCCCGGCTGAAAATTTAGTAAAAACAGCCGCAGTCCCAGCAATCCGCAGCCCATGGCGGCGCAGGATTATAGCCGTGCGCGAAACGCTGCAGGCCGGCTGCTGAGCGATTGTTTGCAATTAAAACGATAATCCCTTATTGTCATCCCCGGAAAGTTACTTAGAAGTGGTTTCAAAACCTTCAATCGGGCTCAAGGTGCGGCGGACGCAATGTTTAAACCGGAGGAATACTACAGTATTTCGAAGATTTAAACCGGGCGCCCAACACAGAGATTGAGTTCGAGGGGAGGTTTTGAAACCACTTATAGGCATCATGCGGAGGTCTCGATGGGATTTTTCAAAGGCCTGACCTACAACTGGCGTGGCCTGCAGATGGGGCTGCGGACACCAAAACTTCTTTTCCTGGGATTGGTTCGCTTTGCGGCGGTCGCCCTTGTGACAGTGGTTTGTGCCGGATTGATTCTGGCCTACCATGAACAGATCCTGGCGATGCTGTGGACCAAACCTGAGAGTGCCTGGGTGGTTTGGCTGTGGCACCTGGTCTCCTGGCTGGTCTCCTTGCTGCTCATCGGCATATCCACGATAGTCTCCTATATCATCACTCAGATCCTGTTCAGTGTATTTATCATGGACCTCATGAGCCGTTTCACGGAAAGGCGCCTGACCGGCAAAGTGGAAGAACCCACGGCGATGCCCATATTTACCCAGCTTATTTTTCTCGTCAAACAGGAGACCCCGCGGGCGATCATTCCCATTGTGATTACCCTTTTCATCATGCTGATTGGTTGGCTGACGCCCCTGGGGCCGATCGTAACAGTGGTCTCTTCGCTGGCGGCGGCTGTATTTCTGGCCTGGGACAACACCGACCTGGTACCGGCCCGCAGAATGATGCCGTTTAAGACCCGGTTTGCCTATCTGGGGAAACACCTTGCCTTTCATACCGGCTTCGGCCTCTGGTTCCTGATTCCGATCATGAATCTTCTTTTCCTAAGTTTTGCACCGGTGGGCGCCACGATGTTCCACGTGGATGCCCAAGCCGACCCGGAGTCGCCGGCCCAGGCCTGATGGGCCGCTTGTGACAAGCGCCCTGATACACCGGCTTGTCTTGAAGCTACCCCATGAGGCCTCCGACCGGATCGGGCATACCAGATAGGGGGGCGGGAGTACGGACCAATGAATCAAGACCGCCTAATGAAAATTGCCCTGATTGCCGCTCCCTGGCCAATCTATAACCGGCCCTCCATTCAACTGGGGACCCTCAAGGCCTACCTCCATCAGGCTGTTCCGGAACTTGCGGTGGATGCTTTCCATCTCTACCTGCCGGTTGCCGAACAGGTAGGGTATACACCCTATGCCGCCGTTTCCGAACGTACCTGGTTGGCTGAGTCGGTATTCGCGGCCCGGCTGTATCCGGAAAAAGCGGCGGCGGCCCGGGCGCTTTTCGAAAAGGAGGCCCGGCGGCATAAGCAAGCGCGGCGGCTAGATTTTGACCAGCTGGTAAAAACGGCCGGCCGGGCCGTTGACCGTTTCATTGCCTCCATTGAATGGGATACCTACCTGCTGACCGGGTTGACCATCTCCCTGTGTCAGCTGACCGCCGCACTATACCTGGCACGGGAGATCAAGCGCCGGTGCCCAACCCTCAAGATTATCGCCGGCGGTTCGAGCGTAGCCGGGGCTTCGGGACAGGCGATCGTCCAGCATTTTGACTGGATCGATGCGGTGATCCAGGGCGAAGGGGAAAAGCCCCTGGCCAGTCTGGTCGACAGTCTACGAGCCGGTCTTGATTTCGACGCGGCGGACAGCGGGGCGATTCTGGCAGCCGGTGACAAGCGCCCTTTCGAAAGTGTGACGTTCGATCAACTGGACACTCTCGCAGCCCTGCCGGTACCGGATTACGACGCTTATTTTAGCGAACTCCGTCAACTGGCGCCTGAAAATCGATTCTTCCCGGTCTTACCGGCGGAAATGTCCCGGGGGTGCTGGTGGCAGAAACGATCTGCCCAGGGCGGGCGGGGCTGCGCTTTCTGCAACCTCAATACCCAGTGGCGCGGTTACCGCACGAAGGCGCCGGCGCAGGTCGTGACCGAACTGGAGAGCTTGAAAGACAGGCACCAACTGGTGAACTTCGCCATCATGGACAATGCCCTGCCCGTAAAGACAACCCGTGAGATTTTCGATGCTCTGGCCGCCACCGGGCATGACTTTACCCTGTTTGGGGAGATTCGGGCCACCACCGACCACGACACCCTGGCGGCCATGCGCCGGGTGGGACTCGACAAAGTCCAGATTGGGATCGAGGCCCTCAGTTCCCGGCTGTTGAAAAAACTGAACAAGGGCACGACGACTATTGCTAATCTGGAGGCAATGCGGCACTGCGAAGAGCTGGGCATTGAAAATCGTTCCAACCTGATTGTCCAGTTTCCCGGGTCGGATGAAACCGATGTCGCCGAAACGCTGCAGGCCATTGAATTTGCGCAAATCTACCGACCATTGAAACCGGTTCCCTTCTGGCTGGGCTTAGGCAGTCCGGTCTGCCTTAATTTCGGCCGTTACGGAATTCAGACCCATTGCAACCATCCACATTACAGCGCCCTTTTTCCGCGAGACATCGCCCGGAAGGTGCCGCTGGTGATCCAGGCGTATCGGGGTGATCGGACCCGCCAGAAAAAACTTTGGGCACCTGTGATGCGACGCATCCGGCAGTGGGAGGCAACCTATGCCGCCCTGCGCCGGCATTACCCGGCGCGGCCGGTCTTGAGTTACCAGGATGGCGGCCATTTCATCATCCTGCGGCAAGGAAGCCCCCATGGGCCAGCCCACACCCATCGGCTATCCGGATCTTCCCGTGACATCTACCTGTATTGCCGCCAGACGCGGGCCTTCAATACCATCGTCAAGCAGCATGCCGGGTTTTCAGCGCCGCAGATCAGGGGCTTTTTGGAAGAGATGGTGCAAAAGCGGCTGATGTTTTCAGAAAATGGACGCTATCTCAGCCTGGCCGTGCGAGTATCTGCTGCCGGGGGTGGCAACTAAAGGGGGTTACGATGAAAGTCGCGCTGACACGCAAAATCGAATATGCGGAGGTGGATGCGGACTTCAATCAGAACCTGGGATCTTTTTTCAAATTGGTCCAGGAGGCGGCCGTCATCCATTCGGAACAAGTCGGTTACGATTCGAAAACGCTGCTGGACCGGGGCGAAGTCTGGATTCTGAATGCCCTGGAGGCTGAAATTTACCGCTACCCGCGGTTGCGCGAAGAGGTCCGCGTGGAGACCTGGCACAAGCAGAGCAAAGGTTTCAAGGCCTTTCGTGATTTCTGTGTATACGCCGGCGACGAGAAACTGGCCGCGGCGTCAAGCTTGTGGCTCTATTTCGATATTCAGAAAAAGCGGCTGACCCGGGTACCGGCCGAGACCGGCGCGGTCTACACCAGTGAAGCGGAAAATGCCCTGGACGGAAGCTTACAATCCTGGAAGCCCAAGGATGCGTTCACGCCTGAATTCGAAACCGACCTATGCGTCCGGCATAGCGACTTCGATCCCCTCAACCACGTCAACAATGCCGTCTACCTGGACTACCTGGAGACCCTGGCGGCCCGCTTCGGGGACCATCAGCGCCAGGTTACCGGTTTTCGAATCCAGTACAAAAAAGAGATCGACCAAAGCGTCACCCGCCTCAAGGCCGGCCTGCAGACCACCGACCGCGGTTGCCTCTTTAAAATTTATAGTGACCGGCATCTGTTTGCGGCCGGAGAGCTGTACCTCGCCGGCAGACGATCTGTCAAAGGCTTATAATTTTTTCACTATCTTGTCTTTTTTCAATGTGTTGTTATACTGTCTGGTATATGCCCGGCTCCGGTTCCGGCTCTTCCGGCCTGCCTGATGACCTGAGTGAAAACCGCGGTGCGCACCAGCACAGCCCCTATCGCAGCACGCAGGAAACACCATGAAGATTGATCAAGCAGCATATGAGAAAGTGATCGCAAGCCTGCATGACGGGCTCTATTTCGTAGACCGGGACAGGACGATCGTCTACTGGAATAGAGCCGCCGAACGGATTTCCGGCTTCACGGCAAAGGAGGTGATCGGCAAATCGTGCGGCGACAGCATTCTTACGCATATCGACAGTGAAGGCTGCAATTTGTGTGAAACCGGGTGCCCGCTTGCCAAGACCATTACTGACGGCCTGCCGCGCGAAGCTGAGATCTACATGCACCACAAGGATGGCCACCGTATCCCGGTTTCGGTGCGGGTGATCACGTTGACCGATGAAAACGGCAACGTGACCGGTGGGATCGAGCTGTTTACCGATATCAGCAACCAGGCGGCCAACGAACTGCGGGTCAAAGAACTCGAGAAATTGGCCTTGCTGGACAATCTTACCCAACTGGCCAACCGCAACTATATTGAACGTAAGATTCTGGGCCGCTTTGAAGAAAAAAAGCGCTTGCAGGTACCTTTTGGGATTCTGTTTATCGATATCGATCATTTCAAACAGTTTAATGACCGCTACGGCCACGCTATCGGCGATGAAGTCCTCAAATATGTGGCCAATACCTTTATTGCCAACAGCCGGCCTTTTGACCTTTACGGCCGCTGGGGGGGCGAGGAATTCATCGGGGTCATCCGCAATATAAACCGGGCGGATCTTGAAACCCTGGGCAATCGACTGCGGACCTTGATAGCCGGTTCCTATATCATGCAGGCCAATCAGCGCTTGTCCGTTACCATTTCCATCGGGGCGACGCTGGTAGCAGAAAATGATACCATGGACGGTATCATCAAGAGAGCCGACACCCTGCTGTATGCCAGCAAAGCAGGGGGCCGTGATTGCCTGACCATGGGCTGATTCGCAGTAGGGTTTCGGAGTGAATTTAGACAAGGGACCACAGGGGGGACGGCATGGCAACACTGCAAAGATGCATTTGTCTGGGGATGGGTTTGTTGTTGATCATGGCCCCGGTAGCCATGGCGGGACAGTTGGTTGTCGTGACCGAAGCATGGGCGCCTTATGTTTACGAAGACGGTGGGATGACAAAAGGGTTTGATTATGAGGTTATGGTGGCGGTTTTTGGGGATATGGGCTACACGGCCGACTGTCGCTTCTACCCTTGGAAACGCTGCCTCCGAATGGTCAGATCCCTGGAAGCTGATGCGATCCTTGATGTCGGCCTGAACCCGAAACGAGCCAAGCAGATGTTTTTCCCGGATGAGAGCATATCGGAGAGTACTTCGGTACTCTTTTTTTTAAAGGGGCGGCCGGACAATTTCAAGGTACTCTCAGATTTGACTGGTATGAAGATCGGTACTGTCTTGGGATATTTTTACAATCAAGCAATCGAAGATGCGGACTATTTCATCAAGGAACCCGTGCGCGACATCGAGCAGAATTTTAAAAAGCTGCTTGCTGGGCGCATCGATATGTTTATTTCCAATAAACATGTAGGCCTGTTCAATGCGCAAAACCTGGGCTTGCTGGATCGCATCGATTACACCAAGAATAAAATCAGCGGCGGCCTTAATTATGTCGCTTTTTCGTTGAAGCCCGCTAACAAGGCCTTGGCGACGGCGTTCTCGACGCACCTGAAAATATTCAAGACCACGAGCCGGTACCGGGCTATCATGCAAAAATACGGCCAGTAAACGGGCATTGCCAAGGTCGCTCCGCAAAGAATTGCAGCGCTTGGATGGCAAACGTTGCTCTATCCGTTAGCCCTTATCAAGACACATAGCAGGGCGCCCTTTTTCAGCGACACCGTAGCCTGACTGCCCTGCAGGACGTTGCTGATTCCGCGCGTCGAACCGTAGCTGAGGGTTTCGTTTTCCAGTGCGTACTCAAGGCCTTGCAGAGATACGCCGATTGCCGCGGGGCCCACCGGAATCAAGGAGAGGGTGTCACCGGGCTGCCCTTTGAAAACGGCATTGCCGGGGCCGGTCAACAGGCTGATTTCCTGCCGTCCGTCAATGAATTTTACCGGTATCGTCTTCAGCTCCGGTAGGGTCATGAGCAGCAAGTTGCCCACCGACATGTCCCAGCGTCCGCCCAAAGCGCCCAGGATGATGATCGTTTGGGCCCCTCTGTCAAGAGCCAGTCGGATGGCAAGTTCCAAGTCGGTGGCATCCTTGCGGGCCGGGTGGCGAATGATTTCGGCATCTTTATAATCGGACGCTTCCAAATTGCCCTTGATCGAGTCCATATCCCCGATGATCACCTCCGGTACGACAGCCAATGCCCGGCAATAGTCTGCGCCGCCATCCGCGGCGATGATCAGGGCTCCCGGGGGGACCTGCTTTTGGTCGGCGACTGGATCGGTCGGCGTGCCGTTGGCGACGATTACTGCGTTCATTTTTCTTCTTCCGGATTGGTCCACTCGTTGATATATTTTTTAACCGTGCGGCGGTCCAGGTGGGTGCGCCGGGCGACTTCCTCGAACGTGCCGTGCCGCCGGTACAGCATCTTGCAATAACCGGAGAGAAGATTCTGGGCGTCCAGTTCGCCCCGGGAAATCCCTTCTGTCAGAACGGTCGCCAGATCACCGTTTTGGTTTTTCTGGTCGCCCCGGTAATCTCTCTTAAGCATGACGCGGCGGATACATTGTTCCAGTTCACGTACATTGCCCGGCCAGGGGTAATCCCGGCCCAGCTGTTTTTCTATGACCTCCAGAACCAGGTCGACCAGCTCCGGATAGGGTTTGCCGACCATTTTTTTGACTGTAAATACGACCAGCTCCCGCAATTCGGCCGGATCTTCCTCGATCCGCTGCCGCAGGGGTGGTACGGTGATGATGTCGGAACTGAGGCGGTAAAAGAAGTCATCCCGGAAAACCCCCTCGCTGCGAATATCCCTCAAGGAGCGATTCGTGGCCGCGATGACCCGTCCCTGGAACCGGTCGGTTTCATGGCTACCCACCGGAGAAAACGTTCGCTCCTGGAGGACTTCCAGCAATTTGATCTGCACGGGTATAGACACCTCTCCGATTTCATCCAGCAGGATCGCGCCATAAGGGCTGCAGCGGCTGAATACGCCGCTGTGGTCCTTGACAGCGCCGGTAAAGGCCCCCTTTTTATGTCCGAATAGTTCCGACTCAATGAGTGTTTCCGGGTATTGCGATAGATTCAGGGAGATGAACGAGCGGGTAAAGCTTTCCACGAAAGTTTTTTTGCGCTCATTAAAAGGGATAAACCCGGAGCGCCCGATAGCCATGGCGGCGGTGCCCTTGCCTGTCCCGGTTTCACCCAGGATCAGCGTGGAGAAATCTTCCAGCCGGTTCCATAAGTAATGGTTGTACAGGTCCAGGTTGTGCGTGAAAACATTTTGCCACAAGTTGCGGCGCAGGCGTTTCATGGCGTCACTGCGGCCAACCAGGCTGCGTTTGATAAAGAAAAAACCGCGGCGTAGCTGGTAGCACAAGGCAAAGTAGCGCTGCACATCGGTTATGGAAAAACCCCGGTTTAGCAAAAGCATAAAAGCTTCGCCGGCAAAGGTCACCTTGACCGGCGTGTCACCAGCCTTTATCTGGTCCTGAATAAGCTGGTCGAATTTTCGTCGGAATTTATAGAAAAATTCGAACAGGAATGCTGCTCGCACCAGGCGGCGGTCATCGCCGGTAAATAGGGATAAGTCGGCCAGTTGCTTTTGTTCCAAAGATGCAATTCGGCGCTGGACTTCATTGATGGTTTTTTCAATCCGGTCGGGTTGGGACACCTCCGGGAACAGGCCACCGATTTTCAGATCGATTTCAGCCCGGGCGTCACTGAACGGATTGGTGATTCCGGCCAGGAAAACAAGATTGAAGAAATCCCGTTCCCGCGCGGTCAGTTGATTCGCGGATTTCATTGAACTCCCCTAAATTTTCCCCCAGTTACATGCCTACCGACATGCTGTGTAGGTAGCATGTACCTCCTGTGTCAAGCGTTTGGATTTTAACATAAAGCATCCGAAAAAATAAGAAAATAATTATTTCTATGATTTCAAGGTGTAAGGTCGCAATATAGGCGATGGCACGATGCTTGAATCCGTACCGCAAATGGGTGCGAAATCTTGACACCGTGCGTGTGATTGGCACGGCTGGAAGGATCGCAGACAGTCGCTGGACAAAGAGGCCGGGTTGCCGGATTTAATGGACAGTTTTGATAGAAACCATCTCAAAAGGCCTTTTGAGACAGTTTCTAACTGGAGACAGCATATGATCAAGCGCATAATCGATTCACGCTTACCGCTCATGGTTTACAACCCACCGGGAGCAGTGGACACCACCTACTTTGAAAGTATCCATCAGGCCGGTGGATTGCCGGTGCTCGATACCGAGTTCCTTACTTTGGATACCGTCATTCGGGAAATGGAAGACCTCGAAAAAAGAGGCATTTTGTTTGGCGTTCGGATGCAGCCAACCGACAACGAGCTGATGGGGCTCGTGCAGGAGCGGCATTTTGAACAATTAGATCTCGTCATTTTCAGTTGTCGGCAGGCGGCTGATTTAAGCGCTTTTGATGGTGTGCATAACCACTATAAATTTTTTATCGAAATCTTCGATATCGGCTGTGCCGACCTTTTAGCGCCCCTATCCCCGCACGGCCTGGTGATCCGCGGGAGTGAAGCACCGGGCCGGGGGTCGCGTTATTCAGCCTTCGTACTGATGCAGTGGTACCTGGAGAATACGGACCTGCCCCTGTTTATTCACGGCGGCGTGGGCTGGCATACCGCCGCCGGACTGTTTGCCGCCGGTGCCAACGGGGTTGTTTTAGACAACCAGTTGTACTTGACCCGGCAGGTCCCTGTGGCCGATGCCTTCAAAAGCACGATCACGAAGATTGAAGAGAATGATTCGGTCGTCATCGGGGGCGCTGTAGGGGCTCCTTACCGATTTTTCTCAAAATTGGGTACCCGCATCACCAAGGATCTGAAAACCCGTGAAGCCGCCCTTAAGGGGCGTGCTGACGCGGAGGCCAGCCTGTACACCGCAATTTCTGATCACATAACGGCTTTGAACGACCCGGCGGCCGAGCCTCTGCAGAGCCTTTTCTACCTGGGGCAGGATGCCGTGTTTGCCAAGCATTTTACGAAGACTTCGCAGGATGTGGGTGCGGTGATCGCATCTTTTTTCCAGAATGTCGGTGCGTGTCTGGATCACATTGACGAACACGACCCCATGCGGGCCGGCACCGCCCTGACCGAGGAACACGGGACCCGGTATCCCGTGATGCAGGGACCCATGGCAAATATCAGCGATACGCCTGAATTCGCCCGCCGGGTTCTGGCGGGTGGGGCCCTGCCCTTTTTCGCCATGGGCAGCCTGCCTGAAGACCTTACTGAAAAGATGCTCAGTGAAGGCAAGCAGGCTGTCGATCGTTTCGGGGCCGGCCTGATCGGTATCGAAACCTTCAATGAAACCATCGGCAGTCACATGGCCCAGGTAAAAAAGCACAAGGTTCCCTTTGCACTTTTTGCGGGCGGTATTCCGTCCCAGATTCTCGAGTTGGAAGAAAACGGAACCCGGGCCTACCTCCATACACCCTCGATGATGATGCTGGAAAACGCCCTGAGCAGCGGCTGCCGCCGATTCATCTTCGAAGGCAGCGAGGCCGGCGGGCACGTTGGAACCCTTTCCAGCCTGGTCCTCTGGGAGATGGCCCTGGAAAAAATTTTGACCCTGCCTCCGGAGTTCCAGGCAAAGATCACGGTTATTTTCGCGGGTGGTATTGGGACGCGTTATGGTTCCTATTTCATCTCCGGAGCCGGCGCGACCCTGGCTGCCCGAGGCGTCAAGGTCGGCATTCAGGTAGGGAGCGCTTACCTGTTTACCCGTGAAATCATGGAAACCGGCGCTATCTGTAAAGTCTATCAGGAGGTCGTGTGTGCCGGCGAAGGGACGATTCTAACCGGAGAAACAGTGGGGTTGACATCCCGAACGGTCCCGACTCCGTTTTCTAAAAAGATGCTGGATGGTGAGTATGAACAACTACGAAAAAAAGTGCCGCTATCCGAGCGCAAGCAGAATTTTGAGCAGGCCAACATCGGGTCGCTGCTGATCGGTGCCAAGGGGTTTTGCCCCGACTTTGAAAAGATGGCCGCCGACGGACAGGATGTCTGCTTGATTGAATATGACGAGCAGCAGCAATATGAACTGGGTAATTTTATGGTCGGCGACAGCCTGGCCTTCTGGTCGGAGCCAACGACCATTGCCGCTGTCCATGATCGCTATTTCAACGAGAAAGCGGGTCTGGGTAAGATATTGAATGCCCTGGAAATTTTTTCGCATCCGACCAGCCAGATAGACGATGAGATCGCCATTATCGGGATGGGGTGCATTTATCCGGATGCGCCGTCACCGGAGCAGTTCTGGGAAAACATCCTGTCGCAGAAATATTCGATTAGGGCCATGCCGGCCGAGCGGCTGGATCCGGATCTCTACTACGATTCGGATAAAAAGGCCCCGGACAAGTCTTACACCCGTCTGGCTGGTTATGTCGAAGACTTCCGTTTCCAACATACCAAGTTAGGCTACACTCCAGAAAAGGCCGTCAAACTGTCCCGCAGCCAGCAGATGATCCTGGAGGCGGCTTACCAGGCCGCCGCAGGCGCGGGCCTTCTGGATGATGGCTTGTCCTTAAAAACGGAGCTGCAGGCCAAAACCGCCGTGATCGTTGCCACCTGCCTCGGGAACGAGATGGCCAATGACCTGCACCTCAAATACTACTATCCCGAGATCAAGTGGCACCTTGAGCAGACCGACGCCTATCGCCGGTTAAACGCGGAGGATCAACAGGCGCTCTGTACCGGTTTGCGGGAAGGACTGGCCGGCGACTACGATTACGAGCCCGTGCATGGTGTTGTCCTGAATATGGAGGCGGCCCGGATTGCCCACCATTTTGGCGCCCGGGGCGTGAACTACGTCGTAGACGCGGCCTGCGCAACCTCCTTTGCGGCCATCGATTGCGGCATGCAGGAACTGCTGTCCGGCGCCCATGACACCGTTATTGTGGGGGGACTCAACACCCACCTGGCCCCGGAGCCCTTTGTGGGGTTTTCGAAAATGGGCGCCCTGTCGGCCAATGGTTCGTGGCCGTTCGATGAACGGGCAGACGGGTTCGTGCTGGGCGAGGGGGCCGGAGTCGTCATCCTCAAACGTATGAAAGATGCCCGGCGGGACAAGAACCCTATCCTTGGCGTGCTCAAGGGAATGGGCGCCAGCTCAGATGGCAAGGGCAAGGCGATTGCGGCTCCGAATCCCAAAGGCCAGGCTCTGGCCCTGGAGCGCTGCTTTGCTAATATCAAAACAGGTGTGGTTCCCGCGGACGTCGATTACATCGAGGCCCACGGGACGTCCACCATCATGGGCGACCAGGCTGAAATCCAAACCCTGAAAGCTGTTTACGGCGTTGGGTCGGGTGCCGGCGTCAGTTCCGTGAAATCCCAGATTGGGCACCTGTTGGGCGGCGCCGGAATGGCGGGCCTGATCAAGGCCCTGCTCGCTATTAAGCACCGCACCCTGCCGCCCAACGGACAATTTCAAACACCAGCCAAGCATCACAAACTGGAAAACTCATCCCTTTACATTATCGATGCAGCCCGGCCCTGGGAGGCCGCCGGCAACAGCCGCCGGCTCGCGGGGGTTAGCTCGTATGGATTCGGCGGCATCAATTATCACTGTGTATTGGAAGAGTACACCGGGGATTACACGGCTCTGCCGCGTTCGATATTCAAAAGCCTGGATTACGATTTCAATGCGGATCGGATCGTGGTGGCCGGTATGGGTGTGGTACTGCCCGGCGCGCCAGATATCGACAGTTTCTGGCAGCGGCTGACAAGCGGTGAATCGGCGCTGTCCAAAATACCGGCGGAGCGGTTTCACAACGCAGCCTATGCGGCTGAAGATGAAGCGTCGGGTTACCGCATCCCGGATGTCAAGGCCGGGATGGTGACGGGCTGGCAGTTCGATGGGCGGCGCTTCAGGATTCCGCCGAAGACTGCCCGGTACCTGGACCGCGCTCAATTGTTCAGCTTAGACGCCGCCGGGCAGGCCATCGAGCAGGCCGGCCTGCAGGAGCACCTGACGGTCGGAAATAAAACGGCGGTAATTCTGGGCACCATACCGGGTGAACTGCAGGTTGAGAATGTGCTGCGGACCCGCGTCGGACGAGTCGCGCAAATCATTCGCCGCCTGGAAAACCTGGACAAAGAGCAAGGGCACCGGGTTGCCGCCGAGGTTAGCGAGCGCCTCTGGGAGCGCTACCTGGTAAATACCGAGGACACCATTCCCGGATTGCTGTCCAACATCGTGACCGGCCGGATTGCCAACAGTTTTAACTGCAACGGTGCCAATTTTGTCGTGGATGCATCCTGCGCCTCTTCCACGGTTGCCCTGGACCTGGCCGTGAAAGGTCTCAAAGCCGGGCAACACGATTATGTCATCGCCGGCGGGGTGGATGCCAACTTCTACCCAACCGTACTGCTGGCTTTCAAGCGTCTCGGACTCCTCTCCGAAGACGAGTGCCGATTTTTTGACAAGCAGGCCGGCGGTTATGTGATGGGTGAAGGTGCCGCTGTTCAGGTGTTGACAACATATCGGAAAGCCAGGGAAAACGGAATGCCCATACTGGGGGAGCTGAACGGTATCAGCATGACCTCCAGCGTTCCGGAACACCTGCTGTCGCCTTCGGACAATGCCTATGCCGAAGTCATGGACCGTTTTTATGCCCGGTCGGCGGTCAATAAACACCAGATAAGGTACCTGGATGTCTTCGCCGGTTCCAATCTTTTTCTCGATGCTGTTGAAAAGCAGGCCATCGAAAAGAGTTTTTCCCATGCACTTGGTTTCGGCAACATCAAGCCGGAGTTCGGCTATTTCAAGGCCGCCAATCCCGCGGTTGTATTCGCCAAGCTGATCTTGATGGCTCACCATCGGACCTTGCTGCCCAACCGCACGTACACCGCCGAGACCACAATCACAAATGGCGGTTCTGTTTTAAAGGCGCGTTCCCGGGTCCGGGAGCTGGCCCCCCGCGACCAAGTCCACCTGGCCTCGAATGTGAACGGCATCGGCGGCAACCATGGCCACCTGGTGGTGGGTACCCTGCCGCAGCGGCTCATGCCGGATCACCCCCGGATCGCACAGCCGGCGGCCGTGGCACCAAACGCACGTGTGACAGCCGAACAGAAGGTCGCCGCGGACAGCCTGCCAGCAGCTGCAGTTCACACCAGGACAGCGCAACCGCTGGTGGCCCTGCTTTCCGGCCAGGGGGCCCAGTATCCCGGCATGATGCAGGCGCTGTACCAGTCGGAACCAATTATCCGCGAGATGCTGGACGCCGGCAATGCCATATTCCGGGACAAGCGTGGATATGACCTGCTGGAGATCATGTTCACCGAAGACAAGCGGCTCAACCTGACCGAGAACACCCAGCCGGCGATCTTCCTGTCATCGGCGGCTGTTTACCGGTATCTGGCTGAAAAGGGCTTTGTACCGGAGTTTTTTATCGGTCACAGCGTCGGCGAATATACCGCCCTGTACTGCTCCGGAATGCTCGGCTTCGAACCGGCCATGGATCTGATCATCAAGCGGGCTGATCTGATGAAGACGGCCGCCGATGCGTCGGCCGGCCGCATCATGGTGGTCTTCAAGGACAGCACGGTCACCGGTGAACTGATAGGCCGGTCCGGTATCGAGCAGCTCTGGGTAGCCAATAAGAACAGCGAAAACCAGACTGCTGTATCCGGTCGATCGGAATCGATCGATCGATTTTGCACGTTTCTGAAATCCGAAGGGACCATGTTCAAGAAGCTGCCGCTTTCCGGTGCCTTTCACACCCCTTTGTTCGAAACCGCCGCCCGGGGTATGGCCGCCTGCCTGGAACAGGTAACCTTCCGTGATGTTCCTTTTGGCAGGGTTATCTCCAACGTTACGGCCCAGCCATATCCGCAGGAACCCGGCCAGGTGAAAGACCTGCTGGTGCACCAGATTGTTTCCCCGGTGGAATTCATCGCTGCCGTACAGGGTGTTTGTCAAAACGGGGGCACCCGGTTTGTGGAGATCGGCCCCGGAAAACTCCTGGTGAACCTTCTTAAAAAAATTACCCTCGGGCCCCATGACAGCCTGAGCGCCATTGACCCTCGTAAAGGACAAGTTGAATCCATGCAGCAGACGACCAAATATCTTGAAACCCGGAAGCTGGTAAGACCGTCGGCAGACTCTGAAACGACTGCCGCTGCACCGGCCCCGGCAGAGTATGCCGGTGTTCCGGTGGATGAAGTCCCCACAGACCTGGAAACCACCGAAGACTTTCAAACGTTCTTGCAGACCAACAAGTCTGCTTTGGAGCAAATGGCCTATCGTGAATTTTTGAAGCAAAAGCACGCGTCCGCCCTGCGGGAGATCCAGAAATTCAACTTCTGCATGGAGAAAATCGTTATTGCCGGTGTCTCCATCGGGCTGCCCGGTACCGGCAACAAGGTGTTCAACGACGACAATTTCGACCGGATTCTCAACGGCAACAATTTCATTGAGCCGCTGACCATGGAAGAGAAGGAAAAGATCGTCGACATGAATATTACCCGGGTGTTCAAAGAGCCGGATGGAAACGCCCGCCTGGTCAAAATTACCCGCACCGAAGACGTTATCCAACTGGCGGGTAAGTTGGGGTACTTTAATTTCAAGTCCGAATACGGCATCGACTTCGATTATGATGTGACCATATCCCTGGCTATCGCCGCCGGGATCGAGGCCCTCAAGGACGCCCGGATACCCCTGGTGATGCACTATCGTGAAACCTCGGCCGGCAACCGGCTGCCGGAGGGTTTCACATTGCCCGAGGAGATGCAGGATACCACCGGTGTCATCCTGACGTCGTTGTTCCCCGGGTTTGAAACGCTCATCGACCAGATGAACAACTACTACTACAACAAATTCTATGTACGGCCCTACAAGGAGCTGGAGAACATTTACTACCACCTGATGGAAGGCGTACAAGATACGGATATCAAGTCCCAGATCACCGACTGGTTCTTCAAGATAAAAGAGCGACGTAAGAAATACGGCACCTATAAATTCGACCGCAATATCCTCTATGATCTGGTGCCGCTCGGCTCGGCTCATTTTGCCCAGTTGATCAAGGCCCGCGGGCCCAACATCCAGATGAGCGGCGCCTGCGCTTCCACCACCCAGGCCGTCGGCGTTGCCCAGGACTGGATCCGGACGGACCGCTGCGACCGCGTGATTATCATCGGGGGTGAGGCGGCGACGTCCCAGGTCCAGAGCCCCTGGATAGCGTCCGGTTTTCTGGCGCTGGGGGCCGCCACGGTCAAAAACGTGGTTTCGGAGGCAGCCAAACCCTTCGATGCGAATCGTAACGGCACGATTCTGGGTAGTGGCGCGGTATCCCTGGTGGTTGAACGCGAAGATCGCATTCGGGAAAGGGGCTTGCGGGGACAGGCCGAAGTACTTGGAACCTATATCGGCAACAGTGCTTTTCACGCAACCAAAATCGACGTGCCGCACCTGGGCGCCCAGATGAAGCGCTTTGTCAAAAGCGTCGAGAAGCGGCACGACCTGGATCCGGCCAGCTATGCCAAATCCATGGTTTTCATGAGCCACGAAACGTTTACCCCGGCTCGCGGCGGTAGCGCCGACGCCGAGATAGCCGCACTGAAGCAGGCCTACCCCGAGCATTTCGGCAACATTACCATTACCAACACGAAGGGGTTTACCGGGCATACCCTGGGTGCCGCCATCGAAGACGCGGTCCTGGTTAAAGTGCTGCAGGATGGGATGGCCCCGCCCATTGCCAACCTGGCCAATGTTCCGGCGGAATTCGATGATCTCAAATTCAGTAAGCACACCAGCGGAGAATTCAAATACGGCCTGCACTACTCGGCCGGATTCGGTTCCCATTTTGCATTTTTATTTATCAAGCGGATTGCGGAAAAGAATGCCGAGAACAATGTGGTCTTCGAACAATGGCTGCGGAAAGTGTCCGGCAGCCGTAGTCCGGAACTCAGGATCATCAACAACACGCTCTGTGTGGAAAGTGCCGAAGATGGCGCGGTGGACACCCTGCCCGCGGCCGATCCAGTTCCGCAGACGCCCGCGGCACCAAAAGTGGAGGTGCAGCTTGCGGCACTCGCCCAGCCGCCGGAAACAGGTTCCGGTGAGGAGGTGATCGGCACCATTCGAGCGATTATTGCCGAACACACCGGTTATACCGAGGATATGCTGGAGCCCGATCTGGATCTGGAAGCCGACCTGGGCATTGACACAGTGAAGCAGGTGGAGGTGTTCGGCAAAATCTCCGCCCACTTTGCCCTGGAAGTACCGGAAGACCTGAAACTGCGTGATCTGAACACCATCGCCCTACTGGCGGATTATATCGGCCAACAGACGGGACCGGCTGTTCCTGGTACCGCTGACACTGGTTCGGCCGGGCCTCCGCCCGCTCTGGCGGATGACGGTGTTTTGAAAAAGATCCAGGGCATTATTGCCGAGCATACCGGGTATACCGAAGATATGCTGGAACCCGAACTCGATCTGGAAGCCGATCTGGAAGCCGATCTGGGGATCGACACAGTAAAACAAGTCGAGGTGTTCGGCAAGATCTCGGCCCAGTTTAACCTGGATGTGCCTGAAGATCTAAAACTGCGTGACCTTAATACCATCATGCTTTTAGCCGATTATATCCAGACGCAGAGCCGCAGCGCGACCAAAGCGGCTACCACTAAGCTCACTGATGCAGCGGCTGTAAAGCCGGTGGAAACCGCCGCGTTGCAAACTATCCAGGCCATCATCGCGGAACACACGGGCTACACCGTCGATATGTTGGCGCCTGAACTCGATCTGGAAGCCGATCTGGGGATTGACACCGTAAAACAAGTAGAAGTCTTCGGAAAGGTGTCGGCCCATTTCAGCCTGGAGGTACCGGAGGACCTCAAGCTGCGCGATTTGAACACCATTGCCTTACTGGCCGCATATATCGAGAAGCAGGCGGGACCGGCCGAAACAGACGTGGATTCGGCGAAGATTGCTGCCCCACAGGCAGAGAACCAGGCGGACCAGGCGGGCACGGTCGTGCGGATGGAAGTCCAGGTGGCTGAGGTCCCGACACCGACCGGCCGCTACAATCTTTTCCAAGATAAAACGATCCTGTTGTCACCCGACCGGTTTGGATATTTCGATGCCGTCAAGTCCGGCATTGAGAAGCTGGGCGGCCAGGTGGTCCAGTTCGATTTGCCGGCCGACACCGGGCCCCGCGAGGCACAGACCGAAGTACGCCGATTGCTGGAACGGCAACCGGCGATCCATGGCTTTATTCACCTGGCCCCCCTGGACCTCTTCTTCGATACCACTATCGACGACCGCGCGGCGGCGACTGTGCCGGCGGCCTTTTTTGCTGCTCTCAAGGAGCTCTACAAAAGGCTGGACCGTCCGGGCACCTTGCTGGCGACCCTGAGTGTGGACAGTGTTATCTGGCCCTATGATGATAAAAACGTCCGGATCGTACCGGCCATGGCCGGTA
>Ga0126329_10000072_pt1 | contig 41398 bp, 36 predicted proteins | sample InaspJWI85metaG_FD_104915 | JGI IMG/M metagenome (GOLD analysis project Ga0126329, IMG submission 104915) | Marine gutless worms symbiont microbial communities from Oahu, Hawaii - Inanidrilus sp. 2 OAHU.JWI-85 metaG | ecosystem: Host-associated > Annelida > Digestive system > Unclassified...
AGTCCCCGCAGGGCGGTGGCGGAGCTCGTAGCTGGTGATCGGTGTGCCGCCCGTACTAGTCAGGGCCGTCCAGGTGACAATCACGCGCCGCACCTGGGCTATTGCGGATGGCGGTGGCATGCCCGCCGGAACGGTCGGGGTGTTTCCAGACGCCACGGCCGGAGCGGACCACGGGCCATCACCTACGGCGTTTATCGCACGGACGGTCGTTACGTATCGTTCGCCGTCAGCCAGACCATCGAGATCATACGTCGTCGCTGTTGTGCCGGTAGAGCGCGTGTTCCACCCCGAGGCGTCTGCTGGCGGCGTCGATCCAACAGCATAACGAACGTCATATCCGGTAATCGGCGACCCACCATCAATCGGGGCCGTCCAGGAAATATCCAGGGCCTTGACCGTCGGGATCGCCGTGACACCCGTTGGGGTGCCGGGGGTTGTCGGCAAACTTGCTGTCGTAATACTGTCGGACAACTCACTATCGCCGATAGCGTTTGTCGCCTGCACCTGTATGCGATATTGTGCGCCCTGCTCGAGGCTGGTCAGACGAGCCTCGTTCTGAGCGGCCGGCGCAGAATCCGTCGCCACCGCGCCTGTCAATGTGCGATAATGAATTTTCCAGACCGTAATAGGCATCCCCCCATCGTCAGGCGACTCCCAGTTAACGATAACGTCCAGTACATCTATTCTCGCCGCAACACCGGTTGGTCGGGCAGGCACTGTTGGCGTTGCCCCGACAGCCAAATCCGACCACAACCCCGGGCCAACCCCGTTGACGGCGCGAACCCGGATCTGATACTGAGCCCCGCCATCTATGTATGTCGCCCCATCGTCGAGGCCGGTCAGCGCCGTAGACGTACTGGTGGTGGCGGGCGCTGTGATCCAGTTGCCTCCATCCTGCTGATATTGGATGTCGTAGCGGATGATTGCGTGGCCGCCGTTGGACGGCACCTCCCATGTGATCACCAGTTTTGCGGGGCTCGGTGTCACCGAGGCAACAACGACCTTGCCGGGGACCGTCGGCACCTCCCTCGATGTGTGCGTTTGAGACCAAGGTCCGCGGCCGACTGCGTTGAACGCGCGGACGCGGATCTCGTATGCCTCCCCTGCCTGGGCGTCTGTAATTGTAGCGCGCGGGTCGTCCGACGTTATGTTTTCGGCGTCCGGCTCTTCAACGACGTTATATGATATATCGTACGAGGTAATTGGCGAGCCGCCGTTGGCCGGCGGCCGCCACGTTGCAACGATCTGACCGGGGGAGACAACCGACTGTAGTTGCACCACCTGCCCTGGCACGTCGGGGGTGGTAGCTGTCGCGGACTCAGACCAAGGGCCCTCGCCGACAGTGTTGACCGCGCGGACCTGGACGTTATATGATTCATCGTTAACCAGTCCTGATATGACGTAAACATAAACGTCTGGCAGTAAATCCGATACCGTCGTCCAGGTGCCCACGCCATCGGCGGCACGGTGCCGGATGTCAAAGCCAGTCAGAGACGCGCCGCCATCATGGGGCGGGTCCCAGGCCACCGTGAGTGCGCGTACGCCGGGTGTCAGGATCGGCCGGTCAACAACCGAGGGTTCCACCGGAGGGGGCAGACTTCCGGCGAGGGGAACATCCAGTCGAACGTCGACATGGGCGCTATTGGGCTGCGCTGTCCTGATGGCAATGCCGATCGGCGGTAAACCGTCCTCAGCGCGCCGGGCCACGCCTTCAACAACGCTCCAATAAACAAGATCGCCGACGCCGAAGCTTTCACCACTGCGCTTGTCTATGCGAACAACACCGCTGACAACCGCTTGGAATGTTTGACCGGCAATAGCGTTGTTCACAGGGACAGCGAACGTGTCCTCGACAATAATGGGGGCCCGAATACGCACGCCGCCGGTTGGTGCAACCAGCCGGATCAAACGGCCACGGGAGATGAATGTCGATTTTGGCACAGGAGGCCAGCTCCTACAAAATGTACGTAAAAAATATTGCTACCGCTATCTTTAAATTTGTATTATACTCCATAATACGTGACATTGACACAAAAATATGGGTATAAATAAAAAATGCCGGAAAAAATCGATAAAGATATCGTTGAGGATTTGCTGGAAGAGCTGGAAGACCTAGAAGACCTGGAAGACCTGAGTGACGGCGCGGAGACATTAATAGAAAGAGTTAGAAAAGATCTCGATGCGGACATCCCCAGGAGACAGCGGCGGCACATGCCTGCGGCGTTGAAGGCCCTTGAGGCCTACGTGGTCAAGACAACCGCCGACAACCCAACCAGACCGGAGGCGAGTGTAACCGACAGGGTCGACGCCGCCGCAAAAATTGCGTATACCATCCGCCTGCAAACAACAGTGCCCGCGGATGATTTTAACCGGGTGCTCTACGTCATGCGCCTGGAGTGTCTGTCGTATTGCGGAGACAGGGTCAAGGCGTTTACAGCCTGGAGTGATTCAACCGACGGTGTGGTCGCGACAGCACTACCGGACACAGACGACCTAGCCGACAATCAAAGAACCGTAGTGTGGTTTTATGAATGTTGGCGGCAATTGAGCGCCGAGGTTGTCGGAGAGGATGAGCGGGACGTCCTGCGTGTGACGGTGCCAGAGTTGCAGGACCACGCGCTGGAAGCGGTATTTTTGGCCGGTATGCTGTTTTTTTCCCTCGCGACGGAGATTGACATCGGCGCAGAGGATGTTATCGTGCCGACCGGGGAATTTATTGCCGCAAAAACCGCCGGGCCGTCGTCCGACTACGCACACTGGGTGGCCATTGGTTTTGTACTGGCCGGCCTCGTCGTCGCGTCATGGACAACACAGGACCCGCCAACCGCGGGCGAGGATGACGATGAGGATGGGGACGAGGATGGGGACAATGAGGACTAAAGATGCCGAATTACTTTGCGCGGCCTGAGATTTTTTCCACCACTCTCATCCCGCCCATGCCGAGAAGAGCGAGAACGAGCTCTAACAATCCTTTTGCGTCGACCGGGTACGCTGGAAGACCGTTTTTGGCGAGCTCGGAAACCCCGACACTCCCCATTAACTGAAAACAGAGCTTGGCCCAGACAAACGATGCTACGGCATATTGCGGAACAAAATAGAAAAACAGGGCGATGCCGCAAACCCAACCAATGGATGGCCGCCAACCAGCCACGAATTTGGATCGGTGCTGCGCTTCAATTTTGCTGATCTCTGTCTGTGCTACGTGCGGCACCTGGGCAAGACGTGTCAACGCCTCCTGGTGCGTTAGTCGCTCATCGTCCGATGTAAATAACTCATCAAGGACAGTGCCAACCGCCTTGACCGGTGAGGAGAGCGCTTCGCCGCCCGCTTTTCCCGCTCCTAATAATGATAATAGTCCCATAACCGCCTCCTATTTCCCGACGCTTTGCCCTACCAGAACGCGGAATTCTTCCATATCGAACGCCGATCCCGGACACGTTTTGCGCACATCAAATCGGCGGTGCCCGATGACGTTTTCGGGCGGAATATTAAAAATCGCACATAACCCGGCCACGTGTTTTGCGCCGAGCACGAGTGATTCGGGTGCTGGTGCCTGGTTCTCAAAATCACCGACAAAACAGATTCCCAACGAACGCCGGTTCATCCCGCCCGCGGCGCAATGCGCGCCGCGGCGGTTAAACGGTCTGCCGAGCAGAAACTCAAACTGGTTGTTGATCAGCTCAATTCCGCCGTGATAGCCGATATCGGACCAGCCGCGGTCGTCGACATGGTAACGCCGGATCGCCGGCCAGCTCACCGTGCCGGAGTCTGCGGTTGCAGAGCAGTGAATAATAATGTGTGTCGGTGTCATTGGTTTTATTCTCCTGTGATGGTTGTCGCCTCGATGATGGAATTAGGGCCAGTGCCAGTGACGTTTACGGCCACGACGTTTATTGTATACATGGTGCTGCCCGTCAGGTTGTTGATCACCTCGGACAACGCGGTGGAGTCAGCACGATCGATCCGAGTAAGAGCACTGACGCCATCGTCGGCGCCGGCGCGGTAATAAACGGAGTACGAGGTCGGGGCGCCGCCAGAAGCAGGCGGTTCCCATGAAACTTGAATCGCGGTCTCTCTGATATCGGTAGCGCTCAGGTTTACAACTTTTCCCGGGAGTTCCGGTTTTGTGGTGGCCGACACGTCGGAGAGCCCGGCCGGAGTCCACTCGCTGCTCCGGGGGGGAGCCGAGGTGGTGTCGAGCGAGCGTATCTGGAAATAATACGTTACGCCGCGGGCGAGGCCTGTCGACACCCTGTATGGGCTGCCCGTAGCCTCGTTGGTCACTTGCTCCGAACTGCTCATATCTGCTGTTGTCGACCGCTGGATCTGGTAAGCATCGGGCGCATATCCGTCAGCTGGTTCTACCCAGGTCAGTTCTATCGTCCTTACCGTGCCCGGCGCCCGGGCCGCCGCGAATCCTGTTGGCGGATTCAGTTCTGGGGCGGTCTTCCTTGTGGTGGCCGTCATGGTTGAAGGCGCCGCCGGCTCCCAATCACTATGGCGACTGTTGGCGTTGTCCAGCGATCGCACCTGATAATAATAAGCGGTGTCGGGGGTGAGTCCCAGTTCACGCGTGCTCGTATCGCTGATTCCCTGCGTTACGGTCACAGGGCCGGTCATTCCGGCGTCAGTGGCGCGACGAACCTCATATCCGGTCGGCGGGTATCCTGTCTCCGGTGCGGTCCAGCTCAATTGGATCACCTGGTGACTCAGGGCCGTTGCCGTCAACGTTCCGGGCGCATTTAGATCAGACGGCGTCAAATGCAAAACATTCGACCACAGGCCATTGGCGCCGTTGTTAGCGCGAACCCGGAATTGATAGTTTGTGCCAGCGGTCCGCCCCGGCAGTGTGGTTTGGCGCAGAGCTGTTTGAAGCAGATTGGTCCAACCTCTCCCGTTGCGCTGCTGCACCGTGTAGTCGGCGATCGGTTCGGAGCCTGTATCCTCAGGTTGGGACCAATTCAGCTTAACCGTGGTCCCGTTGACCACGTTACCGGATAGGACCGGGGCGCCCGGGGCAATGATCGGGAGTTGCGTCGTCGCATATATTGACGTATCGGGCTTCCACTGGCTGGCCCTGTTTGGCGGCTCGTTTTTATCGTGGGTCCGGACCTGAAAATAATACGTCGTGCCGGGGGCAAGGTCGGTAACATCGTGATTGGTCGCGGACTGGAGCGCGAGTGGGGTCACCTGGGTTGGCAACTCCATACTACTCGTCTGCGAATATTGAATCTCATAGTGGCTCGGCGTGGCGCCCTCGGCGGGCTCACGCCAAGATACGCGTATTGTATCAACGCCGCGTGGCGCGGCCTGTATGTCACGTGGGGGATGCAGGGTCAGGCGATTGGTTGTCGTCGATCTCGGCTCTGGGAAACCCCACGGGCTACTCCGATCGTTTGGAGCGTCCAGAACGCGAACCCTGATAGCGTAGCTCGCGGCCGGGGATAGGTCTGTTAGCAGGATCAAGCGCTGGCCGGACGATATTTGTTTAGACGTCCACGTTGCGCCTGCACCCGTTTTGCGGTATTGCACCTCGTATCCGCTCGGAATTGTGTCCGTCGGCGCGCCCCAGGTAACCCTGATAGAATCCGAACTCTGGGCCGCAGCGGTAACGCCCGGCGGCGCGGCCAGTGGAACAAGGCTGGGCGTTGACTGTACAGCCGTCCAGTGGCTGGATTTGGCACTGTTATTGGTCCGGATACGCACGGTATATTCAACTCCGTTTTCCAGGCCGGAAATTGTGTGCTCTGTCTGGTCGCCCCGAGCAATCGCCCGGGACCATGCCCGGTCCAGCCTGCGCCGGCGGTATTGTATATCGTAGCGGGCTGATTTTGCGCCACCAATATCCTCAGGCGCCACCCAGGACAGTGTTATGAAACCCTCTCCGGCTGTAGCGGTAACACTGGTTGGCGTTTCGGGACTTCGTAATTTGAGAGGGTCCAGCCGGATGACTACCTGTGCCCAATCGCTGGCCAAAGTGGTGTTGTAGGCGTTCACCGCCAGATTGTAGGTTTTTGAGGTGCCCAGGCGCTCGATCGTAACCTCGACCGTGCCAGCAGGTACCTCGACGGTTATCCATCGCGCGGCGCCACGCTCCTGGTAACGCACATGGTATCCCGCGATGTCGGTGCTTCCAGTCGTCGCCGGCGGGAGCCACGTAAACACAATATTGCCTGTGTCCAGGTTAAGGGTGTCCGGATCGATCGTGGCCTCGGGTTGTTTTGGCGGAGATGGCGGCGAGGCGGTATCTGTTTCGGTATACCCCGTGATTCCCTTGGACCAACTGCTCCGGTATGCACTATTTCTGGCGAGTATCTGCACTTCGTAGATGGCGTTCGCCACCAGCCCGGTAAGCGTTATAAACCGTTCATTTTTCAAGATCGGTGTTTCCCAGACAGTCCATTGGCCGGGGGGGGCGGGCGAATCCTGATACACTTGTCGATAGCGGGCCTCGTACGATGTGAGGTTGGTTCCGCCCGTGTACGTGGGGGGCGCCCAAAAAACCGTCATTGCGGTACCGGCTGTGCTGGTCCGCTCGGGTTCTGGCGCCATTGGGGGTGACACCGCCGTGTCCTCTGGCATCATGGTCACTGGCGGGCTCCACGGTCCGACGCCACCGGAGCTAACGGCTCGGACCCGAAATTCATACTGGGTGTCGTTCGCCAAGCCGCCAACCACGGGCCTGGTTGTATTGGGTGGGTCGAGCTCGACATAGGTCCAGGCTCCACTGCCAGGCAGTTGCTGAATTTGCAGTTGATATTTGACGAGGTCGGCACCATCTAAAACCGGTGCGACCCAGTGGAGCGTAACCCGTTGATCGCCAGCGTATACTACAGGTGGCGCCATGCGCCCGGGGGCTCCCGGAATATGACGAATTGTATATGAGCCACTCGTATCAAAAGTGTCAACCATAAAAAACCTCTTCTAGGGTGTCGATTGGGTTTGCGCCAATTCCGGCGTTTCCGGCGCAAACTTCGTCTGGTGAATGATCCCGTCAGTGTCTTCAATCACAGATTTCACTTGGTAATAATATGTCGTCCCGGGTGTCAGTCCGGTGAACTCGTGATCTGTATTTACAGCGTCCACGGACGCCACGACCGGATTTGTCATGTCGGTGTCCTCCGAGCGACGCACGTAATAATGGGTCGGAGCAGGACCTCCGGCCGGTGCGTGCCACGAGACAGTCGCTGTCGTGGCCGTTGTCGTGACCGAGATATTTGTCGGCTCTCCGAGGGTCGCAATTATTTGTGTAATATTCAGCGCGATGTCGGAAATATGCGCTCCAGTGGTCCATCTGGTAGCGGTGTATACAAATCTAAACGAGCGCCGGCTGTGGGACAGGGTGGTTTTGGCACGAATGACCGCGCCAGCGGTCGCAGAGTCTGGACCCTGATTTTGATAAATAGAGTAGCGGGTCTGCTGAAGATCGACTCCATCGCTGTCCTCCAACACCAACCAAGCGAGAGAATCGACATGCATCCTGCACGTAAAATCAAAATATGCTGTCCCTATCGCCGCCTCCCTCGAAAATACAATTGTGTTCTGGGTGCTGCCGCCTCCTATGCTAAGACCGTCAATATTGTTGTAGGCTGTCGCGTTAAATTGGATCTGTTGGGTTTTGTAGCCTTGAGCATCAGCAGGCACGGCGGCGATGTCGTGGCCAGCCGCGTTGTAAAATTGCGCCATACCAATATTGCCGGAGGCCGATGGCAGAGCGCCGGTCCCGGCTTGCGTAGAAGATATGAGCCACTGCATACCGTCGAAGGTCGCCGCGACCAGGCTGCCGGAGGCCAACTCGCCGGCGTCCAATTCCTCCCCGAGGACCCTACGCATCCTGCGCGCGGGCCCGTTGATGGGGGGAACAGTTCCGGGCGGCGTGATTATTCTCAGCTCCGGATTGGCAGGAGACGCCGTCGCGGGAACCACGAAACGTACTGTCATCCCAAGCGGGTATTCGGTTGCGTCGTATTGCGGCAGAGGGCTCATTTCGGGGTTTGTCTTTGTTATCGTAAACGTGGAATTGGTTACGGTAACCGAGTCATAATAGTCCAGCACCCCAACGTGGTGAGATAACGCCCGCAAAAACAACCCGCTATCGGTTACGTCCGGCGATAGCCCGACGGCACTGACTGCCGCATCAATAGCAGCCCAGGTGAGATTTTCAACACCACGATCAACGCACCACGCGCCGTCGGCGATATTCTTGTTATACACGAGTCGTACCAGCTGGCCAGCCCGTAAAAACCCGGTTGAAACATCGATAGCGTCTCCGGTGGCGCCAAAATATTTGATCGGATGCTCTGCTCTCTCGCTGATTTTTATTTTATTTGATGCGGCGCTATCGGACGGGACGACAAACCGTGCTGCCGTGCCATGGGCGACGGGTTGGGCCGCTGATATTTGTGGCGGGTACGGCGCCGTCGATTCATTGCGCGTAAGCGTATAGATTGTCTCTGGCCCTGACGGTGCGGCGGCGGCTGTGTAAAACTCCAGGGTTGCTACGTGATGCGCCAGGGCGGTCAAAACCTGATCAGTTTGCTCCGCATCCGGCGTCAGGCCGGCCGCCACGATCAATTTTATTAACTCCTCCTGTACGCCATTTAGCCAGGCGGCATCGACGACGGTTGCCGGGTCGTTATCGGAAAACCGTTGCGCGACATTATTTTGAGCGGTTGTTCTCTGCATTTTTTTCGAAAATCTGTTATATGTTTGGCACAACAAACGCGTCCAACTGATACTGGCTAACGCAGCCGAGGTGTCGGCACTGGATAGCCACGTGATCGGTTACGGGATCGGGCTTGGTAAACAAAAATCTTAGTTTTCGCCGCGCGTCTGTTGCATCCCAAGCTTCATCGACATTAACAGAATAGATTGCAAATAGCAACGAACGATACTCTAATTGTCCCCTCAAATTATACTCAACCCGCCTTAACCGATTTGCGTCGCCATCCAAAACGTCAATATATCTGTGTGCCAGCCCGGCCCCGACTGCGCTCAGGTGCAAATATATGGTAGCATTGCTAAAATTTAGCAACAGCGCGTCGGTATCATTTTCTAACCCCTCTATATTATTGTATAATACAGTAGCCTCCGAAAAATCAAAATACACATCGGCTGGGGGCGTATCAATGTATTTATAAGATTCGAATGGCTCGCTCCACCTTTCGTAAGGTTCGCCGCCGCCGTGCCATAAAAACCTGGCGCCGTTTTCCGGGCCAATTGCAGACGTGCGATCCGACAACGGTTTGTGCGGATCGTGCAAGAGCCACGCATCCGCACTGGTGTTGTAGGTCAGAGTCACCAACTCGCCGGCGTCAATGGCGCCAGCAGGTAGATCCTCACCAACCGCCGGACGAATAACTTTTTCGGGCCCGTCGATCAGGTTTGCCTGCGGCGAGGCGGCCGATTGGCCGGACGCAGCTGGTGAAAAAAATGTTACCCGGAGCCCGTCCGGATAGCTGGTTGCGTTGTAGTTCGCCCGTTGCCCGTCCACTGGCGTAATGGTGTATGTGTTGCCAGACTCTGTGGCGGTGCTGTAGTGGGTCGCCGTGGCGACGTGGTGCGCTATAGATTTTATGAGCTGGGCCGGCTGGGCCGGATTATACTGGCCGCTGCCCAGCGCGGTGTCCACAACGCTCTGCATTGACGACCACGACAGGTGTTCTGAGCCAACGTCCAATAGCCACGCGTCGAGCTCTACACTGAACACGATCAGGGCGGTGGTGCCGGCAATCAGCAGCCCCTCGTAAACATCGGCCAATGTGCCCGTGTGATCGTAGAATTTTATTGTTTTTGTAACCCCGTTGGGTCCGCGTTTTGCGCTGGTCATCGCTTTGCTGGCAGAGGGCACGATAAACCGTGCCGCTGTGCCAGACGTATACGCCGCCGCTGCTGGTGTCGGCGGATAGGGTGGCTGCCGCGTGAGCGTGTATTCCACGGTGTTGGTTGTACCGCTGTGGGCAGCGCTATAAAAATTCATGTTTGCCGCGTGGCGCGCCAGGGCGGTCAACACCTGATTCTGATAGGACACCGCCGGGTCAATTCCGGCAGATTCGATAATCCCAATCAGCTCCTCCTGTACACCATTTAGCCAGGTGGCGTCCAGGATTGTGGATCTTGTGTTGGTGTCCAGGTTGCCGTCATAAAATCGACGATTAATATGTCCATCGGCAGATGTTCTATCCATTTTAACCTACAAATCGTACTCATATTCAACGCGAGTGTGCAGTGGTTTATAAATATTGATCACACATTCGCCGGCCTTGCTCAGGGCGTCCCACTCGCGCAACCGGTCACCCGCGTGGCTCCGACCTGCCCGGAAATGACGCACGTCGCGCTCTGCAATTGCAGGCAGGTTTATACGCCAATAGTGTGGTCTCCCGGGTACTGTGCGCTCAACTATTGCGCGGAACCCGAGTTTTTCCAACATTTCCTCAAAATAACTCGGGTCCGCGCGGCCCACGGATGACATTTTCGTTCGGACAGCCCGTCGGCGCTGTTCCAGCGTCATAACGGCCGGAAAACATTTTTCCGGCAGGCCGTAGGCGCGCTCCCAATCCGATATCATTTCTGTCGTCTGGAGCGGCTGCGCCTCATTGTGCAGGTCGGTGACGCGGGCCTCGACGCGACACAACTCAACCGCGAGGCCAGCCAGGAGTTCTTGCATCGCGCTGTCTCGACGACGCGGCCACGCGGGACCGCGGGGCAGGAGATTGGACAGCATGGTACGACATTTTTCGATCATCACGGCGCCAACTCGTCGAATATTACAGTCCCTAGCACTGCCACGCCATTGTCCGGGATGGTAACATTGCCGTCAGGAACGGTAACAGCATTATCGGACTCGCCGGCGGACACGGACACAGTCTCGCGGATTCTCGATAACAGAATTTTGCCTCCCGGGGCGCCGTCACGAAAAATCAGATCTGCCAGTCCCCCCCTTACCTCGGCCTGAACAGCGGCCGTATTCGGGGAGAGCAACACCGTTATGTCAATTGCCTGGCTTACTGGACTGCTCACTGTTATGGCAGCACCAACCGGCGCTACCTCAACCAAGTATTTTCGAACCGCCTCGATCACCGTAGTATCCGGGAACCCGTCGTCGGTGCCATCGGTCATGATATATACCGTAACCGTGCCCGCGGTATCCGAAATGGGCCAGACGCGGGTCACACCCGGAATCTCGCGCGCCCAGAACACGTAGTCGTGGGCCGCGCCCCCATGCGGCGGCTGACGTACCCGCAACAGCAGGCGAGAGCGCATATCGGCGTCATTTTCGGTGTCTACACCACCTTGTACGCTCACAATTTCAGCCGTCGTGTCGACCCCCACGAGCGGGTGTGTAACGGTTATTGCCGTCTCGGCGGCGGCGTTGCCGCTCGACCCGGCAATGACGGCCTGTATTGTAACTTCGGTCTTGGTGGCAGCCGCCGCAATCACGCTCTCGGATAGTGTCGTGTAGAGGACACCATCCGCCCGTTTCAGGCGCGTGCCGGACGGAATCACCGACCCCGGTTCTCCTGTTATTGTGGCTGTTCCCTCGGCAAATGTCGCCGGCAACCTCGAAACCCCCCAGATGGACGCCCATCTATCCATATATTCATCAGTGGCGGTGTCCGGGAGCAATTGGCGCGCTGCCCACTCCAAATGGCCGTGAAGCGTGTGGGCTGCGCCGGCCAGGGCCCTGCTCAGTATTTCGAGAAACGAATGCCTGAGCAGGGTGCCAGTTTTCAGACGCGTGGCGACATCCTGGGCCGTGCGGGAGATCAATTCGGTCAGTGTTGGTCGATCAAACGGCATATCAATATCAATCGTCCTCAAATTTTATATCGAATTCAATGTCTTGGGCCACAACGCGGTCGTATTTTTTTGTTGCCCGCCACAAATCCGTGTGTCGAATCGTTGATGCCCGGCTGATAACAATTTTCACGTGCAGTGTGTAATTCGCGTGGATCTCGGTGTCGATCTCGACCTCAGACGCAATCCCGTCCTCGACCAACCACGCCAACGCCGTTTCGCAGTGAGCTCGTACGCGCTCGGCCACCCCTGGCACGGTTTTTTCGCGTCCCACCAACCATAGTAGGCTACCCGTAGTCGTTTCCGATACGGCGTCCGACCACCACCCCCGGCGGTCTGTTTCTCCGCCCGGAAGCGGCGTGGTTTCATCGGCGCGAGCGTCGGTGAAAAGGGAGATCATGACCGCCGGTGCCAACCCATCGTCATGAAGCAGATCACCATCTGAGACGGTGACATCAGCCCCGTACTGATTCCAGATCAACGCCGCGTCCGTCATTCGTCGGGCACCGTGTCCTTGTCGATAGGCGGCCCCATGCCGTTATCTTTATGGGTGTGGCGATTGTAAAGTTCTACAAACTCTGTGTGCCGGGATCGAAGTGCTGTGGCCGTCGCACCTGGAGATGAATCGTACTGATCATAAATATCTCCCCCCACCGTCAGGTTTCCGTTGATCACCGCCATGTTCTTTTTCACCTCCATGTCATTGTTCACCGTCATGTCATTTTCTACCGTCATGTTTTTGCTGACATTAACGGCGTCGGCCGTGATGCTGACGGTCCCGGTTTGGATATCAATTTTATGGTTGCGGCGCATTATAACAGAATCGCCCTCGTCTGTATACAGGGCAACCTCTCCGCGCGCCAGGCCTTTGAGTCGGTAGCGACGATCATCAACGACAACACACAGGCCGTGGTCGCGGTTTCCGCTATGGAATAGAACAACCGCCTCGGCGCCAGGCTTCGGGTGTGATGTCAGTCCATATGGCTGAAAATGCTGAATGTCGGCGCGCACCTCGTTTGCCATCAGTTTTACCTGTATTTCCTGGATACGCGTTTGGTCGTTGATCAGGCTGACAATACCCCGCCCGACAAGCAGGCGAACCCGTTTTATCAGTGGTTCCAGCAACCTATCGATGGCGCTCCGGGAAAAATGTAATCGACCATTCATCCATTATGTCTCCTGCGCTCTGTCGTTCCGGCAAAGGGGTGTAGACGCCGGGCTCGACCAGTGTTAGCGTCGTCCGAGCGCCCGATCCATCCAGTATGTACGCGACATCGCGCGCTATCATATCACGATCGATCCGTAGTGGCGGTATCCTGGTTCTAACGAGTCGGCCAACTCTCCACAGTTCGCCGCCGACGGTCTCCGACCACCCCCGGACGGTAACCTGGACTGTCGTTGCGCGGGCCGCCCTGACAGCGCTCTCCCATTGAGCCCTACGATCAGCATAATCATCGTCGACGGCACCTTCTGCCAATATGATTTTGGGGCGATACCGATTGACGCCCGCGTCAAACGCTGCGCCTGACGGGCCAGCCGCCACAGCCGGGTCAATGTAATCCCCTCCAGGTTGTTGACCATATACCAGATAACTCGAAAACCTGCCAGCATTATCCAGCCGCATTTTTGCTAATGTCAAGCTTGGCCCCATCTCCAGGCTTCCAGTTGCCCGCTGTCTCCCCGGGGTGGCAACAACGACTCTCGACATCTCATCGGACGTGGCCATTACTCCCCGCAGGCGGCAGGCGCGCTCAATCGCCTCGTAGGCGCTCTCTTCCTGAAACGAAAATCGTTGAAAAACCTCGTCCGCAACACCTCCGATATCAAAAACGGCCTCCAGACCGAACGGCTTAACAACTGTTTCGACTATTTCTCGTAATGTCGCATCGCGCATCTCCTGGGCATCAACAACGGCCGACGCATCTACCAAGTCGGCCGTCTTATCGCGCCCCGACAGCGTTATTTCATGGGTTGTTTCGTCGATGGCGGCCTCGACCACGTCGACATAACCGGTTAGCACGCGCTGACCTATAATTTCCAGCGCAATCTCGGCGCCGCGGCTTACGGGCAGCGATGCGGCGCTCGTGGCGCCCAGCGAAAACCTAGCCGCAAGCGTTTCGATTGATCGCGAGACAGAAAACGCCGTCCACCCTTCGAACGCCGTACCATCAATAATAGCCCGCATAGACGTTACGCCCCCGTCGTGGCCGGCCGTAAAACGTATACATCCGTTCCGGGCGGGACAAACCCCGGGTGCCGCAGGGCGTTACGGGTAATTATATCCTGGTCCCGATCCAGGTTGCCATAGAGCCTGTAGGCTACGACTAACGATGGCCGAGACTCAGGGAGCGTAACTGCGTCGATATGCGGGAGCCGCGCCCCGGGGTCCGGCAGCCCCTCGGCGACGGCGACCCGCAGATCCAGCAGGCCGGCATAAACGGGATCGTCGGCAGCACTTTGTATGGCCTCCTCAATCAGGTCAAGAACAACAGATCGCGCGGCTACCGCCTCGTCGTATGATCCGTACTCTGCGTCAATGGAAACCTGCGCCAGTTCTGCAATAACGAGCGTTCGGACAAATGCGGTGGTAACGGCAGCGTTGGCGTTAATTGTTCGGGCCACAACCCCGTGTCCCTGTGTTTCCTCGGCACTGTAATTTGCCATTGCCTCCAGGGAACGACGCGCGTTATGCGGCGTTGTGTGTGTCCGGACGCCAAAAATGCCTCGTATCGCCGTGTCAGCGGTGCCGCTGACCGACTGGGCAATCGTCTGCGGCAGAGCAATCAAATCGCGGATATCTGCAGACCAGGATGCGACGCTATCAACAACGGACGCTACGGTCTCCACTCCGTATTTGGTCGTGAGCTGGGCCGCCTCCAGGACTTCGCCCAACTGCCTGAAATTGCTGCTGTGCGCCTCCCGCACCCACCCCTGAACATTTCTTATCTGCAGGTTTTCCTCGAACACCTTTTTGACCGCAGCGACCAGGCCGTCCCTTGCCGCAGCAACGCGATCTGTTGGCACGGCGCCGGTTGTTGGCATGATGCGGTCGCCGGCCTCGACAAACTCCAGAGATAGAGACACATAGCCCCCATCGGAGGTCGTTTCCCTGGCTCGGCATTTTTTGCAGTATACGTTCAGGCGCCCTATATAGGGGTGGATGAGCTCACCAACAGAACCTGACTCGGCGGCCTCAATAAGCCGGTCGCGAACTGACATATAATTATCGCCAACTAGATAACCTGTAACAGCGTACCGCCTGGCAGATCTGCCGAGATCTTCCGTGTAGGGTGTGTCTCTCAGGGGATACTCGTGGACGGAAAGACGCCGGCCGACCTCCAGCTCGTGCTGTTCAACGTGGAACGGCACGCCTTTCCATGACGCCGCCTGTAGGCGGTCCCGCCACATTAGTACGGCACCATCATAGAGGGCCCCTGCTCGATCGCCACATCTATATCATCATTCTGCGTAATGTTGGCTCGCATCCCCGGTGGCGGGTTTTGAAAAACAACCTCGACGACTGAGCGTGGATATTGCGGAGCAGGTGCGGGTGCGGGTGCAGGAGGTACCGCCGCTGGCGGAGGAATGGCGGCACTGGTCATTGCGTGTGCAGCGCCGAGTATATTGAGGGGGTGCGCGCCGACATCGCGGTGGTTTGCAGGTGGCGTAATGGCGTCTATGGTGGCTTTTGCAGGTAGCGTAACAGCGTCTATGATGAGCTCGCCGAGTTTCGTTATCCCTGGGAACATGAATTCCAACACGCCCGCCAACATTTCTCCCGCCTGTTTGATCGAGCCGATCACATCCTGAAATGCAATTTTAAAACCCTCCGCTAATCTGTCTGCGCGTTTGGCTATATCGGCAATCCAGATACCGAGGGCAACAACACCCGCAATAGCTATGCCAATGGGGCTGATCAGGGCGCCAAACGCGGCCGCGGCGACAGTGCCAATAGCGGCAAATCCCGCGATGATCTGAGGGGCTATCGCAATGAGCACACCAACTCCAATCGCCACCTCCCCCAGGCCCGCCAAAACCGGCCCGAAGGCGGCCACACCGAGGCCTGCCCATGTAACGAGCTCCTTTATAGGCTCCGGCAGCGCTGTAAATTTTTCGGATAACCCCCCTATCCCTTCGGCGAACCTCCGCACGCGATCGTCAAGATTGGTGGTTTTGGTAACATCGGCGCCTATTTTACCCATTGCGACAGACACCGAATCCCGGAGGTTGGAAAATGCGCCGTGGAGGGTGGCGGCCTGGCGCTCCATGCCGCCGGCAAACTCCACCTTTCCGAGGTATTTGAGATACGCAGCTATATCCGCGGCGTTTTTTCGTACGACATGCCTGGTGCCCCGAAACGTAAACGCAATCCGGTCACCGTTTGTTCTCGCCACGATGCCGAACTCCTTGAGGCGCTCAAACTCGCCGGTTATCGCGTCGGCAACGGCCTCAATCATATCGTCCATGGTCTTTCCCATGGCGCCGGCCGTGTTGCCAAATGACGTCAGCGTATCAATGGTAGGCTCGATACCGCGGTTTTTCAGTTTGATAAACCCGGAGACCAATTCCTCTAGCTGAAAAGGGGTCTTTGAGGAGAATTCGGAAAGCATGGCAAACGCGGCGGAGGCCGCCTCCGCCGAGCCCGTAGCGGTTTGCAGGGCTGTGCGGAGGGTTTCGAAATCGGCAGCTTTTTTAACAGCGGCTGCCCCGGCGAGCAAGATCGGCGCAGTGAGGCGCGCGGTCATCGCCGTACCCACCCCGCGCAACCGACTCCCGAATCCACTAACGGATCTCGACACACCCCGCATCGTCGCGGAAAAATTATCCAGCGCGGAAATCCGAATCTTGAGTTGTAGCGGTTTTCTAGCCACCGATCTCTCCCCGCTCCATTTCGGCCCGGCGCTCGACGATGCCAATCCAAAACTGCAAATCGGCTGCCGTCATATTATCGATTACATCGGGTGACACAAATAACGGAAAGCCGGCCAGGACGGCTATTGCATCTCTCCAGTCGCCGGGCCATCTGGAAAAAAATTTTTGACGGCTTCCAGAATATTTTGAAAATCGTCTATATCCAGCATATCCAGGTAAGACGGCGGCACCGCCAGCAGGGCTTGCAGCAGGGAGAGCATTTCGTCAATGTCGCCCGCGGCTAGTTTTTCAGAGCTAAGGCCCCGGATATGTTTGACTTGGGGCCGCGGGATTTCAATGGATGTGATTTTCGGCTCGTCCGGGTCGTAAACAAACGGGTGTTCCAGTTTAACCTCAATGCTCGCCATTTATCCGTCTCCGATAACAGTATTATGATGGTCGTCGTACGGGCTTCGTTGTGCACGTTCGGCGCATTATCTCTCGACGCGGCGCCGTCATTACCTGATTTCTTTGGCGGCCTCTCCGGTAAATCGGACGGCGATGTTGCCTTCCTCGGTCTGCCCTGTTCCGGCCCCGGTAAAATCGGCGTTTTGGAGCATGACGATTTTTCCGTTGTACAGCTCCAGTGTCACGGTAGCGTTCTCCACCTCAAGCAGATCTCTCCGCAGGTTGAGGTCGGCGTTATCGGTAATCTCGCCCGAAATATACGCCTCCTGCGGCAGTGCTTTGTACCCGTGATAACCATCGTGCCCGATTACCGCTTCTCGCTTCGGGACACCTAGGTTGTATTCCCAGGCCCCCTTGGCCGAATATTGGTGGCCGTCGACTTTTACAAATATGATACCCCCAACGCGTTTTCCCATTTTTTTCTCCTGCTACACGATGAATTGTATCTGGATTGCAGTGACCCGCAGCTGATTTACCAAATCCGGCGGCATCTTCACGTCGACGCGATCCGGATCACTGGTGTTGCGTTCGACGATCAAGTCCTCTACAAAGTTGTCCGCGTTTTCCACGATTCCTATGTTCTCCCACTCGCCAAACAGGGCCACGATTTCAGATTTAATGATTTTGGGTGTTACCACGGCCTGACCGCGGCCAAATCGAGTGCCGTCGTTAGCCAATTTGTACCTCGGAAATTTTAGGCCCAGCCGTCGCCGGACCGACCACCGAATATAGGCGAGGGTAAAAACAGTATTGACGTTGAGATAAGCAGTATCATCGACTCCCAACGCACTCGTCGTGTACATTGTAACTGCTCGCCAGAGCCGGACATTACCCCCGCCGTCGACGTATGTCGGCGAGATCCCTTTACCGAGCAGACCATTGTTATTTTCCCAGGACCAGCGTGCCGTCGCGTGTGCTTTTATACCGACCAGCGGCAGGGTTTGCAGGGGCCTTGCTGGATCGATAGACAGACTCTGTGCCGCCTGGGCGGCATAGGCTGCACTGAGTTCCCAGGCCGGCGTCGGGCTGCCGGTGCCGGCCGCATCCGAACTTTTTGGGCCTGGAAAACAGATGTGCGTCAGGTATTTACTATTATACGTTGCATTCAAGGCAACCAGATCGGTGTATTTCATGTCGGACGCAAAAAACGCCATACCGTCATTTTGCTGGGTTGGCTCTGATCTCAACTTTAACTCGCCATCCAATGCTTTTTTCGAAGTTGAATCCGCAAATGGAAACACCCACATGTTATAATTTCTGTCCACGATTTTACCAAACGTTGTCGCGATAGCCGGCGGATCACCGGTACCACCGGTCAGTCGGCCGGGGCCGCCGGTGGCGGCAAATGTTAGTCCAGGCGCCTGCACGTCATCGACATACAGCGTCTCCCGTATATCAATTTGATCGCCGACGGCGCCTTTGAATTTAGCTCGCACCACAACGGTATCGGTCTGAACTGGGGAAATTTCGGCCCTTACTGGCAGATCGGGCCTCGCGTTTATTTTTGTCCTCAAATCCTCAGCGCACTTGACGGCCGTCGTGGCCGGGTCGGGACCGGTGCCGCCAAACAGGATCAATTCACCGGCTATGTACAAGCGGGCTGAGGAAATCGTGGTTTGTGCGGCTTCGATCTGGAGCGACCGGCTCGCGCGACCAGCGGTGGTGTCAATGCTGGTGGCAATCCCATAGACCGGTGTTGAGCGGTTATTTGCGAACCACGCGATCGCCTGGCGATGCAACAGGCTGCCCGCCCCCCAATATTCAGCAGCATGTTTGGCTGACGGTATGACGTGCAACGCATCATCGGCGAGGGTCCCCAGCGGGGTTCCATCGTTATTAGAGACCTCTTCATTTTTCAGACCTATTAAAATTCCGTTAAACGGCTGGACCCCGGACCCGGTGACCGCCTGGGACGAATCGTACTCGCTGTATACGCCGGGTACCCGGATATTGAGTGGTATTTCGTTAAATGATATCGCCATTTTCTTAATCCCGTATTATTGTGTATTATCGATCACTGTCCCGTGATCGCCGCCTGGATCGTTAGAATCGCCGTCAGAATCGTCATCTGGAGCGGCAGGAAATTCGATCTCTGTCCCGTGGTCGCCGCCTGGATCGCCAAAAAAGCTCTCGCCGCGATGTTCAATATCAACTTGGATTTCGCCTAGGTTGCGCAGCGTCTGCGTAAAGACGCGGTGTACGATAGCGTCAAACTGCAAAACGGCGGCGCCGGTACCCACATTGGCATTTTGCAGATCCAGTGCCCACCCGGTCAGTTCCAGGTCATCAACCTTGTACCACAGCGAATTCTCCGAAAACGAATCATTCTCGCTGTTAATCAGGCACTCTTCTATGGTCTCCATTCCGAGGTAGATATCGTTTATGAGATCGTCATTGTTTCCCTGGGCGACATATGCGACCTGGAGTTTCTCGACGAACCCGTATTCGATATCTGTTGTCATGCGCTCGGCGCTGCCCTGTATAATCGTAACACTAACCGCAGGCAGTTCGTTGGCGTGGATTTCACGAAACGGGTTTTTTAAAAACGTTGGCTTCACCTGCCAATTACAGCGGTCTGGATTCCCCAGATTTTCGATAATGGCATCCACGAGCTCGCTGCGCATTATAACACCTGCTCCACGAACAGTGTAACACCGCCCTCACCGTCTGGCTCGACCGATCGGACGGTGTATTGCCTTCCGTCATTTCTGGTTATGCCGTCGCCGCGCCGCGGCGCAGAATTAAAATCCGAGCTCCGAAAGCCAACATTTGGATCACTCGACATGACGACCACATCCATCTCGGCGGAGCCCTCTCGGCTGGAATCCGCGGCCCCTATATTCAGGTAGACGTCGGACCAAATACCCTTAAGCGTTTGAGATAATGATCCCGGTTCCGCTGGCACATGGATTGTGTCAACGCCAAATGCGCCGTGAGATGTACAATGGCCGAGCAATCTCGATACCCTTTCTGTCCAGCTCATGGGTTAGGCTGTGTCAATGGCAATGCCATTAAGCCGGACAGTGCCGGTTTCATCCTCCTGGGCGGCATTCTCTGTGGCGATGCCCACCCGCTCGTTGTTAGCCGCCGTTTTGGTAAACTTCGACTCTGCGGCGTCCCAATAGATAGCTTCGCCCTGGGCCCACACCTGGTCAGTTTCGGCGGCGTCCCCTGCGAATTTTGGCACCTCCCAGACCCCCGATGTATCGCCGACAAATGTTTCGCCCTCGTCAGCGGTTTTATTCGGGATTACGAGGATGTTGCCGATTAAAACTGGGACGCCAACCACCACTCCGTTTTCTGGTGCCGTTAGCTGTAGGGCCCTGCCCTCTGATCTAAATCCAGTGTCATCCGTCATTTTATATCACTCCGATCGTATTAAAATTATCAACCATAAAAGAACCTCTTTTATGGTGTTATCGGTTCGGTTGCCTTGAATATTCCCCGATAGTCAATAACCGCTGCGCCAAAATCATGCCGCACCTTGAACTCGACGCCGTCACGGTTAAACCCTACATTGGTGTCCATGTAGGGACCGTCCTGTCCATCGAGATAGGCATACTCGATTGTATCGATCTGCCCTGTATCCGCAAACATGTAGTAGGTCCCGGAGCCCTTACTATCCAGGTATCCCTCTGTAATCACCTTAAACGTTCTCGAATACGGGTTAACATCGTCCTGATTTATTGGCATGACATCGGCCACCAAGCGCAGCGCTTTAATCTCCAGGGCCGCGGGGACGACCATGTAGCGGGGTTCCAGGTTGAGAATGTCCTCACCGGACGGGTCCGTATGGCTACGCATAATTTCCCGTATGTTCGCCAAGCTTTCAACGTTTAAGGTCGCGTCCGCAATCGCATTCTCCCATGGGTCTCCGGTATTAAATAGTGCAATTTCACCAATTTTTGTGTTTTGGTCGGTGAGCAGGTCATAGATGAGCCGGTTTTCCAATCGTGCAGCCGCGGCGCCCATTTTTTGCGGGACTCTCGTCAGTCCGTCGAGGTCGTCGTTAACCAGGGCCTGCCGTGTGATGCTGACAATTTTCCCGTAGGTCAGGATTCGGTATTTTTCTGCCGAATCGACGAAAGAACCGTGGGTGAATTCACCAGCCTCATCCACCAGCTCCAGTGACGGCGCGTTGGACAATGATACCCGCGAAATTTCTTTAAAATCCGGCACCGATGTCCTGCGACAAAATGGCAGGAATGTACGCGGTGTGTTATCATATGACATTCTCAGGGTTTTGCCGGCAATATTTTCCAGCAGGTTAACCAGCGTCGAGGTTGTCTCGTTAAATCCCGAAATCGACCGCGAAATAATCTCGTGACGGTTAATACCCTCACTGTGTCGCCGCCCGAGGATTTCCCGTGCCAGCTCAACAATGGACATCCCCGTAATACTTACGGGCGTGCTCGGGCAGCTCGTTGCTTTCCGGGTATGCGCGGTGTAACAAGTATGCCTGCATGGCATCGCGGCGCTTCTCCCATTCGCTGGGCCCGTCCATGGAAATGCGAGCGCGCGTAGATGTTGCCGCGTCCTCATCAGCAAGGCGGGCAATTGCCTGGTTGAGCGCCGTCGCTGGTGTCACGCCATCCGCAATCCACCCGTTAATATCCGCCTCCTTTACGCCGGGGTAATGCCGCAGCGCGCAGAGCCCTAAGGTGCGCTCCCGCTCCTGCTCAACCATTTTTCGGGAGTCTCCATCGTCGGTGGAGGTGGCGGCCGACGAACCGGCCCGTTCAGGTTCGTCGGCCGCTTTATGCGACGCAGCGAAGGAGGGGCGCTGCGTCGGTCCGGCAAGAATCTGTTCGTCAGGTTCGACGGGTGGCCTGTCCTCTTGATGATGGGTGCCCGTTGATTCCGCTTGTTTCTGGGAGTCTGTTGGTTCTGCCCCCTGGTCGGGTAGAACGTCCCTTGTTTGGTAGCCTTTAGACATGTCGATTCCTTCTGGTTTTTGCTTTTTCGACTTCATGGTTAATGTCTTCTCCATTGTTTCGCTATTATATAAATTTTCGACCTTTGTCGTCGGGTCCGCGGGAACTGCCACAAACGATATCTCAACCGGCTCCCAATCGGTCACCGTTACCAGTGTGTCCGAATCTGGCCCCTCTGTTTTTTCCTCAATATCGTAAATGCGATATCCGACAGAGATATTCCGGTACACCCCAGCAACCAGGTCTTGTCTAAACCAATCCAGATCATCTCGCTGTGATATTGCTATTATGGCAGATTTTTCGTCTGCCTGCAACACCAAACCTACAACATCGGATATTTTTCCTGAGTGGTCCAACATAACGCTCATGGCACCGGAATTGGCACGCTCCAAGCGTACGGACCCGGGACTGACATCCAGCACCTCACTCCCATACCGCCTAGGGACTGGGACCGTAGAGGCGTAACTCACCTCTACAATCAGGGTTTTATCTTGCCCGCCCATGTAGTTGTCCCGCCACGCGGAGGATAGTATATTGCCATTTCGCATGTGTATCGTTGCTTTATTTGTGCTTTTATGTTCCTGATTCATCGCCGTTGGCCTCTTTTTTGTCATGTCTGGGATCAATATCTAACACAATCCCGAGTTTGTCCAGCGCGGCGGTGTCCTCGGCAATTTCCGTGAGAATTTCATCGCTATCATATCCATGTGCGGCCTGGGCTCTCTGCAGTGACGTGAGCCCGGCGCGAATGCTGGAAATCAAAGCGGGGATCTCTCTTGTTGGATCAACCATTTCGCGGCGCGGGAATAGCCATTTGATTTCGGTCTTCGGTGGCGCCTGCATGGCCTGCAAAAACCACGCGGCAATCGGGTCGAGCAACTGCACCCTCATCAACGCCTGCCACCGCGCCACACTCCGCGACATCTCTATCCACCCCATGCGACCGGCAGAAAAATTTACCTTTGCATAGTCGCCGGTGAGCGCCTCGTAGGTAATGCCGTAGGCCGCCGCGATCCCGCGCAAAACACTGGTTGTATATTCGCTGTAGTTTTCCGCGCCGGGCGGCGTTGGAAATTTTACGTCCTTGCCAGGCGGGAGCCACTCTACCACACCCGGCTGCAAATATTCTAATTGGGCTTCCGTCGGCGAATTCGGACCTAATCCGGTGATCCCCCCTGCCCCCGCCCCGGTGGCGTCATGGACAAATGCCGTAAAGCAGGCAGCCAGTTTTTGGCGCACCAGCTGCGCGTCCTCAAAGCCGTCAAAATCCCGCAGGCGGCGGATAGCCGGGGCACACCATGGGTATCCGCGCGTCTGTCCTGCGCGGCGCTGATCAAACGCGTGGATGACGTCATCTGCAGAAACGCGATAACTCTTGGTGTCCGCCATTGAGCTCGCATCCCCGGGGTGCTGCTCCCTCAAATGGTAAGCCACGGGGCGGCCGGCAGGGTTAAATTCGATGCCGGATTTGATCTCATTCCCGTCTTCCGTCTTTCCAGTTTTAGACTCATCGATATAGTCGGGTTCGAGCATCTGGATCTGGAAAGGGACGGTTCGGCGAGGATCTCCCTCGACACTGCGCCACCGGCGGCGGATTAACACCTCACCGCTCTCCGCAATTGCACGAATACACAGATGTTGCATGGAAAACAGGTCGGCGCGACCCTCGTAATCCATATCCCGCGTCAGGGCCCAGGCTCTCCATGTGTTTTTTAGGCGTTTGGTCGCGCTGATATTGGCCCGTATACCGGTGCCGACGACGTTGGTTTGAATGATTGTCAGGGCTCGTTCTGCCCACGGGTTGTTCCGTGTCAGATCTCGCGACCCGTTTCGGAGTGTCGCCAGGCCCGGCAGGGCGGCAGCGTCAGCGGACGTGCCGCTACGCCGCCACTCCGAAAACCGCGGCAGTTGCGAGGCGCCATCGAACCGCCGCTTAAGCAATTCAAGAGAAACCTTCGCGGCCCGCCGTCGGACAGCGGTTTCAGGTGAAAAATATTCGATGATGCGGTCGATTATAGACATGCCCCCCCTATAATCCGTGGCTAAAAATACCAATGGCGCGCCGAGAGCGGCCGCTCGATGCAGCTTCATCCGCCAAGTTGGCTGCGCTGAGGCAGTCGGCCATTATTTCCCGCAGAGCCAGCATGTCGCGCAGGGATCGATATTCGACTTCTTTGTCTTGGTATTTGACTCTTCTTACACCCTCGGCGAGGGCGGCGTCGAGGGCATCCAATTGCGTCTGGGTAAAATTACAACTCATATGGTTCGCCTCCCGTAAATGGATTTGGTCCGCGTTTTTTTTTATTATGTATTATTTTAGTCGGTTTTGCAAGCTGTTCCTCTAACTGGATCCATTGCCTTTCGGTCAGTCGGTCGAGGCCAAAAACAAATGCGGCCGCCCGCGCATAAACCCGACAGTCCAGGACCTCGTTGCGCTCATAGTTTTTTTCCCAGCGAAAGATTGTTTTGGCCCCTGTTACGCGCTGAACGCGCCGCTCGGCGGTCAGCTGGAGAAAAAATTCTTTGGGATACTGTGGAAACTCACAAAAACCGACCGGATTTGGCTCACTTGGCTCAAGGGACGGTAAAAGTCGTAAAAACCCGTAAATTTCAGTTTTTATGATGCTGCTGCCAACGGGCCACATTTTAACCCCGCGATAAATTTTTCGCCCGCCAAAATCTATATCCATAACCTTTGGTTGGCCCACGACCACGACGTTATTATCAAATCCGCGCACAGCCATGACGCGCTGGTCTCCGATCTCGCGAACCCGCGTATAGACGAGCTGGGTTTGGTCGCCGCTATCAACGGCAATCATCTGGAGTCCAAGCGTGGCATCATCCCCAGCGCCGTTGGCAGGCCACCGTCTTGTCAATAGCGACCACAAATTAACCCAGGGTGTCATACTGGCCGTATCCCCTGGAAATACGTGGTAATCGATCGACCATGAGTGCATGTTTCGGCCCCAGCCGACAATTTCGACCTCGATGCGGTCGCGCTGCACATCGGCCCCGGCGGTCAAAAACAGAACGCCTTTGGGGCACGTACCGAACTTATAATCGCGTCGCCGACGGTAGAGCACCTGCCAATCCGGCACCTCCCCCTCTTCTTGCCACGTTTCCGCGAGGACCGTGTTCACGAATGTTTTCAACAGGTGCGGCTTTTGTTTGGTGTCAATAAAGTCGGAAGCAATCTGAGCCCATGAATACCATCCAAGCGGTGAATAAAGTGAGTTCAGGTGATAACCCTGCCGCCCGATAAATTTGGATTCTGGCGCCTGGGCAATCCATTTGCCCGCAGCCAGCATAGCGGTTTTTTTTTCTTCGGTGATAGCACACTGGCAATGTGCGCACCGGTAATGAGCGGTTTCCGGATGATGGGTTGTTCCGCCGGGCTTGTTCGTCTTGTCCCACACCAGATTTTCGAGCGTCAGCGCCTGGTACTCGCCGCACGACGGACACGGGACGTGATATTGCCGTTGGTCCGATCTCAGATATTCCTCGTATATGCGCGATGCGTTGGTTTCGGTTGGTGTTGAGGTAATGAGCTCCTTGGACATACTAAATGTCCGTGTCCGGGCACGTGCCAGAGTAATCGGATCGCCTTCGCCCCCCACGTCTCCGGGGTATCGATCCACTTCGTCTAAAAACAGGTACCGGATCGGCACCGAGGCCAGGTTTGCTGCCGACCCGGCTGTTGTGATGAACAAAATGCCGCCCGGGAATTCCTTGGATTCCCTGGAGTTTCCACCGTCGCGTTTTTTAAACCGGCTTACTTTGTTAAACAGGCAGGGTGTATCGGCTATGGCCGGATCAAGGCGCTGTCGAACGATTTTCGATGCCGTCTGGTCTGTAGGTTGGACCATCAAGATGGGGCCGGGCGACACGTCAATGATCGACCCTATCCAGTTGAGGCCGGTCTCGGTTTTTCCGAGTTGGGCCCCGAACACCAGTACGACAGCTCGGCACGGGTCGCGTGACGAAAGTGCGTCCATTGGGCCGCGTAGATACGGTGTCCGGTCTGTGGTCCAGCGGCCGGGTTCCGCAGAGGCCCGGCTCGATAGAATTCGGTGTCGGTCGGCCCACTCGGATACGGTTAGATGCGTTTTGGTCGGCATGAGACCGCCGCAGACGGCCTGCGCGATCACGTCCTCCGCGACACGGGCGGATTTCTCACGATACTCTGTCGGTGTCCGATGCATATCGTGCAAGGTCCTGCAGCTCTGTCAGTGCCGTAGAAAGTGCGTCCCGCAGGATTGTGTTGGTTTTCCGGATTGAGCTACACGCTGCCAGTTCCGGGCTGATGCGGTCGGGCACGCCCAGAATCGCGTCGCGTACGCGACGCGCCAACTTAAAACTCTGTATTTTTACAATATCCGCGGGGATAAACTTACCTATCTTAATGTCGTACTCCAGTTTCGTGAGCTGTGACTTGTAAAATTCGTTCATTGTTTTGACCTTCTGATAACTGCTGAGACCCGGGCCGACGGATGTATTCATTTCCGTTGTCTGGGCTGCCTTTTGCGGGTCACGTTGTTTCGACGGATCTATGTTGGCCGCCCATTCTGTAAGTGCGAGCTCTTTGTTGATAATGTAACGATTGGTTTTGCCGTGCTTGACGCGCTTAACACTTTTTTTCAGCACGCCGCTTTGGATCGCTTTGCTGATCCGTTGCTGCGTCACACCCAAAAGCGTTGCCAGGCCAGATTGCGACAGCTCTTCAGCCATTATTTCCCATCCTCTCCCGCCTTACCTGACTCAACATTTTTCCATCGAGGGTAGCCTCTTGAGACGGGTACTTCTCCGACCACCTGTTGAGAAAATCATCGATAGACTCGAGCCCGTCTTCCCCGAGAAATAATTTGTGGTCTCCTACATACCACACCTCGCCGGGTCGTGTGATTGTACTGCTGGCGGGTTCCGGGATATTTCCCTCATCCATCTCAGGAACGCCAACCGATAGGAGGCCATTAATTTCCGTGGACGAAAAACCAAGCAGGTTTATGTCAAACGACTCGGCCTCTAATGCCGCGATTTCGGCATGGAGCAGATCATCATCCCAACTTGCGTTAAGGGCAAGCTTGTTGTCGGCTATTATAAGAGCCCGCGCTTGTTTATCCGTGAGGTAATCTAGAACAATCACCGGCAACTCATCGAGTTCCAGTGTGCGTGCGGCCATGAGCCGACCATGACCGGCAATGATTGTGCCGTCGGCGCGGATCAACAGGGGGTTCGTGAAACCGAATTCGACAATGGATGCTGCAATCTGATCTATCTGGTCCCGTGAGTGTACGCGGGGATTTTTTGCGCTCGGTGACAGTTCGTTAATAGAGCGGAAGATAATTTTATCCGCCAGCGTTGGCGAGAATATCTTGCGTTTGGTCGGCTTTCGCTTCTTGTGTTTTTTAGATGCCATCTTTCATATCATTTTCACGGTTCAGTTGATTACGACAAATAATGTAGGTTTCCCCTTTCGCTTACGTAACACAACAGAGCATGGAACTCAACTTTTTATTACAACACAAAAATAAAATCACAAAGTCGGTACCGATCGGTCCGCGCGGCACCCCGATAGGTGACGCACAGGGAGGACCCGCGGAAGTTTTTTCCGCGGTGTCCGGTTAATTATTGGTTAAGAACTGGTTAAGGGGATTTTGAGGATTTTATGTGAAGTAATTACGGTGGGTTACAAAGAGGTGCCGCGCAGCTATGTCGATAAACCGCGCAGCTATGTCGATAAACCGCGCAGCTATGTCGATAAACCGCGCAGCTATGTCGATGGTTATTTTAGAGCTACGGTCGGAGCCAAGTGACCATGCCGTCTTTGCGTATTTTGTCTTTTTCGATGATGCCAAGCCGTTTAATCTCTTTCATTGCTTTAGGTAAAGCCCGCCCCTCGAAGTCGCGCAAGCGCCCTGTCGTGCCGCACCACTCATGCAAAGATTTTATTCCAATCGTGTGGTGCTGTCCTCTGGCGTGGCCGCAAACATAATTCTGCAACCATTTTGCCAGCTGCTGGCCGCGGCCAATCTGTTTGCGTATATTCCAATCGATATAGGAGGTGGCGTTGCGATCGAACAGCGCCAGCGCCTCAACTGAAATGCGTATCCAGTATTCACCGGTCCCTTTGTCACGCCGGTAGGCATCTAGCAGCCCTAGCGTCCGCTGATACCGCGTCGTATGAATATCTATGGTTGCCGCCACCAAGCGGTGCAACGCACGGTCTAGCCATTGGTAATTACTGCCGCTGGTCGGTCGCCCCATTTCCCGCAGGAACATGGCCCTGTTAATATGGATTCGTTCGCCAACATCTTGAATTTTGGAGAACTGCAACGCCTGTAGCCACACGTCACAATCAGCTTGGTCTAACTGTTCTCCGGTATAAATAATCCGAGAGTCTCCCCGGCTTGCAATGATTTCGTCTTTGTGCCATCGTCGTTCGCCCGGCTTTAGCACGGCAAACAGCGGACACCTGGTTAACGGATTTGGCATGGAACGGCTTTTGTCCGGCCAATAATCCAGCTTTTTTTCACTAACCGCCGGTAGGATGCTTGCCGTTTTTTTCTTTTTCCAAAAAGCGTGCTTTTCAAACTCCAACTCGGCTTGTTCCCGGGTGGGCAGCGGGCCGCGGTTTGCCTCAATTCGGGCGATGATGGCATCGGCAGAAAATTTTTTGTTGGGCTCGGTGGTATTTTTTTTGCGGAGTGTGTCTTGATTTTGGTTTGCAACTTCCATGCTGTTTTCTGGCATATCTCCTGGTTCGGCAAACGCCATGTTTTTTGCCGCTTGCTCCATTTTTAACACTATCCTTGATTTTTTTGTTGGTACCATTTTTCCTCCTTTTTTCGGTTTGGCATCCAGCTCCGCAGCACAATCCGTCATCACACTTCACCGCCACGTCTCTGGTGTAATATCTACAGCATCCATTACCGCAACAACATTGACTATATATCAGCATTTTGCCACCTCCTATTTCATTATTCTCACTGCCGCTTCGAGGCGTTTTGCAAACAAGGGCTGAAAGCGGAAATGTACAAGGTTGCCAACCTGTTTCTCAAACGGCCATGTTTGCGGGATTTCCACGCGGCTTTTCAAAACATACAAAAACTGCAAGGGCTGTGTTTTTTTTGTCCGGCGTCCCCTACGCTGGCGCATTGCTACGTATCGTGTCCCACCAGATTTTATTAGGAAATAGGCTCGCCGGGACCGCTTTTTCACCTTGAGCGCCAGCAGCCGTTTCGGCCACACACGTTCACGCAACGTTTTCAACTGCGGGCTGAGCAGTTCGCGGGCCGAGCGACCGCCGGCGCTTCTCGAGCGCGAATACGGGACTGCCATTGAGCCAAGTCCCACCGACGCCGCTTTGCGTATACCTCCTGTTGCAACAAGTGCTGCAACTGTGTCAGGCACACCGATATACGCATGAATATCCGGCCATTGCCGCTTGTGAGAACGAACTACCCTGATGGCGCCCTTCTTCCGAAGCCACGTTGTCCGCATTGTAAAATAACGTACTCGTTTGGCGAGTTGGTGGGTTCTGGCTTCGTTAGCGACGTCATTAATAGCCTGGGATAGCGCGAAGGGAACCTGCTCTTTAGCAAAAAAGCCTATTTGGCGCGTGATTTCCTTTGCATTGGATTGGACAGAAATTTTCATGGGATGTCAACAATAATTGGTTGATTTATGCTGCCAGCATATTCAACATCTCTGATTCGTCGATTATTACAACGCCTATCTCCTTTGCTCGCTGCAGTTTGGACCCCGCTGCCAGGCCGGCAACCACATAATCCGTGTTACGGCCAACCGACCCGCTGACCTTACCACCTGCGGCCGTTATCAACCCTTTAGCTTGACGACGGGTTACGCCCTGAAGGGCGCCGGTCAAGACAAAGGCTCTGTCCACACACTCACTTGGCTGATTACCACTGGGCGCTGTGAAGACAATCTGCACACCACTGTCAAGGATTGATTCGATGAGGCGCAAGTTGCTTTCTTCTTTAAAAAAACTGACAACGCTCTCGGAAACCTTGTCGCCGATGCCTCCGAGCGCGGTCAGATCATGCGCCGAGAGGCCAGCCAGATCCGTAGGGCTGTTGAAGTTTCCGGCCAGCACAGCGGCGACGTGTTCACCGACGTACCGGATGCCGAGTGCATATAAAAACTTGGAAAAGCTGATTTGCTTGCTATTTTCGATGGCGCCTATTAAATTTTGGGACGTTTTTTGTCCCATTCTCTCCAATCTCAACAGGGCGGCTGTATCCAACTTGAAAATGTCGGCCGCTGTCTCCAGCAATTTTCGATCAACGAGTTGCCCAACGAGCTTGTTGCCCAGCCCCTCTATGTCAAAGGCGTCCTTGGAGGCGAAATGCTTGATGCGCTCCTTTATTTGAGCAGGACAACTGGCGTTGTTGCAACGCAAGACAACCACGCCCCGCGCCCTCACAGCCGCGGCGCCGCACACTGGACAGCAAGCAGGCAATGAAAATTTTCTTTCGGCACCGGTGCGCTTGGACGAAATGACCTTAACCACCTCGGGAACAACATCTCCGGCCCGTTGAATCAACACCGTGTCACCGATGCGGATATCTTTTTTCTCTATTTCGTCCTGGTTGTGCAGGGTGGCGCGGGTCACCGTTACGCCCGCTATATCAACTGGTCTGAGGTGGGCAACTGGCGTCAAGGCCCCGGTGCGCCCCACCTGCACCTCAATATCTTCGAGCACAGTGGTTTCCTGGGCTGCCGCAAATTTATAGGCAATGGCCCACCGTGGGCTCCGGGCGGTTACCCCCATGCGCTGCTGGAGTGCCATGTCGTCGACCTTGATAACCATGCCGTCTATATCATAAGCAATCCGGTTGCGGTGTTCGCTCAGCCGGCAATAATACTTCAAGGCCTCCCTGATTGATATATTTGGTCTAACCAACGGGTTAACCCGAAACCCCCATCGCTTCAACGCCTGCAGGAGTTGCCAGTGGGAGTTGCATGTGTAGCCGTCTACCTTCCCGACCCCGTAAAAGTATATCTCCAGTGGTCGAGCGGCCGCGATTTTCGAGTCCAGTTGCCGCAGGGAGCCGGCCGCCGCATTCCTTGGGTTGGACATGGGCGGCAGGCCCTTATCCAGCCTTTCCTGGTTCCATTTTTGAAAAGCCGCGGTTTTGATGTACACCTCGCCCCTGACTTCGAGGCGTGAAGGAACAGGCGCCGCCCCGGCGTTACGCAAAACAAGAGGAACAGACCGGATAGTCCTGACATTTGCCGTAATATCTTCCCCGGTCATGCCGTCACCCCGAGTTGATGCCACTAGCAGGCGGCCGTCCTGATATACGAGCTCAACTGCAACGCCGTCTATTTTCGGCTCGGCCGTGTAAGCTGTTTCGGCTTGACGGCCCAGGCTATGCCTGACCCGCTGGTCAAAAGCAAGGATATCGTCGTCGGTAAAACCATTGTCGAGACCCAGCATCGGGATGGTATGCGCTACCGTATCGAATTTAGCCAACGGCGGAGCCCCCACGCGGGTGCTGGGAGAATCCGCGGCGAGCAGCTCAGGGAAAGCTTTTTCGAGGCGGATCAGATCCTTCATCATGCGGTCATACTCCGCATCGGAAACTTCAGGATCATCCAAGACGTGATAGCAATAATTGTGATGGTGAAGTGCTTTTGTGAGAGTCCGGACACGTTCTTCCACTTGTAGTTTGTTCATTTCCTGCCTCCTTTTTGGGTTAATCTCATGACACATAGAGCGTACACATCGCCAAACTATTTGTCAAGGTGTTTTTCTTTGGTTTTTTTATGAATTATTTAATTGACAAAATATTGCAATAATGTTTCAATATCTCATTAACAGACACCAGAAACAATGGAGGGTACAATGACAGCGTGGCAATCTTTGAAATCAAACAGGCGTGAAAAAAATCTAAACATTATGGTCCCCGAGGAATTGTTCTTCAATATCAGGCAACTACGTAAGGCCGGCCAGAAACACGGTCAAAGGCTGGCCGTGCGGGACACGGTCATCAGGGCATTGACAGCGCTATGTGCCAGGGCCGAGAAAGACCTGGCCGAGATGGGAAAGGTCAAGGACGACGGGCAATCATAGCCCATCGTCCCGCTGCGTCCCTGCAGCCTGTAATTAAGCGGGCGTCGTGACGTTCTTGATCGCAGTACGCGCGCTGTAATGCCGCGGTTGATCGGTGTCGATTACGGACTCGAGCTGGACATAATACTTCCTGTTGGCGTTCAGGCCTGGAGCGGGCGCTTGGATTAAATATTGCGTGGCCGGGTTAAGGACATAGGCCTCGCCTCCGATTTTCGAATCACTGTTGTTCGGTGGGACGCTCATGTCGCCGTTGACCGACCAATAGACCATAAAATTTGTCTGGTTTACATAAGCGGGCTCCGTGGAGCGGCCGGATTGGGGAATAGCCCAAGAGACACGGATTTGCCGTCTATTTAGTGCGTCTATATTAGCTACCAGTGTAAAACCGGGCTGCGGCGGCCGGAGTATATCTGTAGTTTTATAGGGATGGCTCGGCGTCGGGGCCCAGTCGCTCTTGCGTATGTTGGTTGTGTCCACCGATCGCACCTGCATATAATGCTGGGTATCTCTTGCCAAACCCCCATAGTCGGCACGCCCCAACTGTACTGTGATGGGCCCTGTAACAGTGTCCGTCATGTCCCTGTCTTTTGCGTGCCTCCAGTGATATGCATCCGGCGTATGCCCGGTTGCCGGCTTGATAACCTTGATCCCAAGCTCGATATCCAGGTCGCGTAAATCTGCCGGCCGGTGGGTTGTAAAAGTCGGCGTGGCGAGCGGCAGTTCGGGGGTTGTCCAGTTCCACGTCGCGGACCACTGGCCTGTCTCGCTCGCAGCCCGTCCCCGGACCTGCACATAATATGTAGTGTTGGCGGTCAGGCCCGTGATTCGGTAACTCACGCCGGTAGCCTGATTTGCGACGGTGGCACTCGGCAAGGCGTCCTCGCTCGTGGCCCACCGGATATCGTAGCTCGTCGGTGGGACGCCTTCGGTCGGGGCCGTCCAGGACAGCTCGATTAGCGTTTGTTCGGCGGTAACCAGCGAGAGCGCCGTTGGCGGGTAGATCGAGGGAAACGTTGCCGCCTCAGCTGTCGATGGGGGCTGCCAGGCGCTACGCCCGCCGCCTGTGGTGATGCCGCGGACCTGTATATAGTACGTGGTACCATGTGTGAGACCTGTAAGCGCGAAACTCGTGCCCGCACCGGCGGCCGTTGGGGTTTCCGCCCCGGTCATATCCGCGGTCTCTGCGTACTGGATTTCGTAGCTGGTCGGCGTCAGCCCTATACTGGTTGTCGGCGCTGCCCAGGCAACCGTTATTGCGGTTGTGCTGGTAGCGGTCGCCGTCACGGTCGTGGGCGGGTCGACCGCGTCATTAATTAAAATTGTGATCTCAGTCGTGTACGCACTGGCCTGTACGACCGTGCTCCCCTCGCGAATTTCCGAGCGCACCCCGATATAATACGTCGCGTTGTCGGTGAGCGAGTCGACTGTCAGGGCTTCGGATACCGTTTCGCCAATCCCGGGGCTGATATAGCCGTTATTCACGTCGTACTGTACTCTGTAATGGGTCTTGACGGCGCCGGTAGCCGGTTCGGACCACGAGAGCGCTATTTTGCCCACGTCTGTCTGTGTCGCCGTCAAGCCTGTCGGCGCATTGAGGATTTGCCGGGTGGCGATACTGGAGGCGGTCGTCCAGTTGCTGTTTCTGCTAAGGTTGGTGTCCCGGGACCGCGCCCGGAAATAATAAGTCGTGTTGGCGTCCAGGTCGGCGATCGTAATATCTCCCGGCGCCTGGTCCTCCATCCGCGTTGCGCTGGACATATCTGCGTTTTTGGAATACTCGACATGGTAGTTGTCCGGCGTATGTCCGCCTGCCGGCGCGATGAGTGTCACCACTACCTGGTCGTGCTTGTGAAGCACGTCGGCGGACAGCGCCAGTGTGAGCGACGGCGGGTTGATCGTCTGCGCGGTGGTCCCTGTCGCCGGGGGTGTCGTCCAAGCACTCTGGTGGCGAATAGCGGGGGGGGCGCCGCCGACAAAAATTACGGATTTGACCTGGTAATAATATGTCGTATTGGCAGCCAAGTCGGTGTACTCGTAGGTGGTGGACCTGTCGATCACAAGGACTTGTACCGCATTTGACATGTCTATGTTAACCGAGCGCTGCACATAGTAATAGTCCGGGGTGGCGCCGGTAGTCGGTGCTTCCCACGAGACAGTGGCCGCGGTGGCGGACACCGGAGTGACCACAACCCCTGTCGGCGCGTTAAGCTGCTGCAATGTGGTACTGGTCCTCGGCGTGGCCGGATACCAGGCGCTGCTACGGATGTTGGTGGCGTCCTTGGAGCGCACCTGGAAATGATACTCGGTGCTGGGGTCCAGATCCGAGATCGTGTGGGAGCCGGCCACTGCCGCCTGCGCCACGGTTGGGGTGGTCATCGCCTCGTCCTTGGCGTAGCGGATCTCGTAGCTGTCCGGCGAATACCCGGTTGCCGGCGCCCCGAACTCGACGAGCACGGTGCTGTGCCTGTTTCTAAAATCACTTGGTGTGGTCACATTGAGGAAAGCCGGCGGGTTGAGGATATCCAGGGTGGCGATACTGGCGGCGCTCGCCCACGTGCTGTTTCGGCTGAGATTGTCGTCCCGGGACCGCGCCTGAAAATAATACGTCGTGGCGGGGTCCAGGCCGGTAATTGTATTTTCTCCCACCACCTTGTTTTCCACGATCGTTGCGGCGGTCATCGCCGCGTTTTTGGAATACTGGATATGGTAGCTGGACGGCGGATGCCCGCTTCCCGGCGCGGCGAGTGTTACCACAACCCGGTCGTGTCTGGAGAGCTCATCGGCTGACAGTGCCAGTGCGCGCGACGGCGGGTTGATCGTCTGCGCTGTGTCCCCTGTCGCCGGGGGTTCCGTCCAAGCGCTCTGATAGAAAATAAGGGAGGTTCCGGCGACGGTCTTTACGGATTTGACCCGGTAATAATATGTCGTATCGGGTGTCAGGTCGGTATCCTCGTAGCTGGTGGTCGGGTGGGTCACTCGTACCTCGACCGGATTTGACATGTCGCTGCTCTCCGAGCGTTGCACGTAGTAATGGTTCGGGGCAGCGCCGGTAGCCGGTGCGGACCACGAGACTCTGGCCGCGGTGGCGGACACTGGCGAGACTGTAACCCCTGTCGGCACTTTAAGCTCCTGCTGTGTAGTATGTCTATCCGGCGTGTCCGGATACCAGGCACTGTCGCGGACGTTGATGGTGTCCTTGGAGCGCACCTGGAAATGATACTCGGTGCTGGGGTCCAGATCCGAGATCGTGTGGGAGCCGGGTTCTGCGGCCGACACCACGGTTGGGGTGGTCATCGCCGCGTCCTTGGCGTAGCGGATCTGGTAGCTGTCCGGCGTATGTCCGTCTGCCGGCGCCCCGAACTGGACGCGCACGGTGGTGTGCATGTTAAGCCGATCCGCTGGATCTGTCACATTGAGATGAGACGGCACATTGAGGGTATCCAGGGTTGTCACGGTTGCCTTGGTCGTCCAGTCGCTTTTGCCACCCCCGGTGGTGCTGCGGACCTGGATATAATAGGTCGTGTTGGCGGACAGGTCCTGGAGCGTGTGGCTCGTGGCTACCCCGGTCAGATTCACGGTGGTGGCGCCGGTCATATCGGCCGTTGTTGCATAGCTGATGTCATAGCCGGTCACCGGCAGCCCGCCCGTCGGCGCCGTCCAGGACAGATCCATCGACGATTCGGTTATGGTGGCCGCGGCGACGTTTGTCGGCGGATTGATCGTGTCGTTGATCACAACCGTAAGTGTCGCCGTGTACGCACTGGCCTGCACGGCAGTCGACGTGTCGCCGGCGACCTCATGGATCTCAGAGCGCATCCTGATGTAATGCGTCGACTCGTTGGGCAACTCGGTGAGCGTCAGCGATGTGGTCGAACCGTCGACATCGGGCGCTGGATAATATCCGGTGAACTCGGCGCTCGCCGCCCGCTGCACGTTGTAATTCGTCTGTTCGGCGCCGACGGCGGGGTGGTCCCACCTGAGGACTATCTTGCCGACGTCCGGCTGCTCGAACCTGAAGTTTTGCGGCGGGTTCAGGACATCCCTGGTGGCGGCCTGCGACGTGGTCGACCACGCGCTTTGCCTGTCGTTGGCGGCGTCCTTGGAGCGCGCCTGGAAATAATACGTCGTATTCGCTTCCAGGCCCTCGATAATATTGCTGCCTGCCGTGGCGGCCACCGGGCTGGTGGCGCCCGTCATCTGGGCGTCCACGGCATGGTGGATCTCGTAGCTGTCCGGTGTGTATCCATCTCCCGGCGCCGCAATTGTAACCACAAGCTGGTTGTGCTGGGACAAAATCTCTTCCGACCGGGCCACGGCGATTGTCGGCGGGTTGAGGGCAGCGAGCGTTGTCAGCGTCTTGGGGGTTGCCGGCCCCCACTCGCTCTGGACGTCTCCGAGCACCGAGCGCGCCTGGAAATAGTAGGCCGTACCGGCGGTCAGGCCGGATACCGTGTGTGCGCCGCCAAGCGCGTCGGTCGTGACAGCCACTTCGATGGCGTCTTCCATGTCGGCAGACAACGAGTACCGGTACACGAAGCTGTCCGGGGAAGCATCACCCCCGGTTGGCGCTGTGATTGCAAGCAATAGCCGGTTGGCCTGGTGGGCTGGATCGTCGGGCCGGCTGACGCTAATCGTCGGCGGATAGAGCAAGGTGGTGGGCTGGTTGGTTTTTTCTATGTCAAACCGAACGACTGAATATCTGGCGGTAGCGCTCGCGGCGCGGCTGGCAATCGCGATAGGTGGTGCGCCGGTGGCCGTGTTTGTGAGCTCCCCGGTAGCCTGGTCCAGATAAAGTTTATTGCCCTCGGACCACTCCTCATCGACTTTTTTGCGGATCTGCTGGTTGCCTTCAAACACGCAACGAAAACGACTGGTGTCGGCGTTGGGCTCGGTTACGGGAATCACGAGAATCTGGTTGATTACGAGCGGTTTGCCCGGCACAATATCGGCCACTGTTTTGCCCTCCGGCAGGTCAAATTCAATGATCTTGCCCTCTGAAACGAATTTCATGTCTGTTTTGCCCTCATGCTGATAATTTTTGTTAAGCTCTTTACCATTAAAACCGCCGGTTTGGCAATGTTTTTTTTAGATGATTTTGATAATAGCGGGAGGCGGTCGTTCGACGGCGCCCATAAACTGGTTGTTGTGCTGTCAGCCTGACAGCATTACACGAACCCCCGGAAAACATGAATAACGCACAAATACAAGCACATGCGCATTCCGTTGAAACAATGGCCCGCGGCTATAAAACCTGTGACAATTAGTAACATATTGAATCATCAGGGTATAATAGTCGTTGACAATGCAAAAAAATATGATTACATATTCATTAAAGGAGAAGTACAATTCTATCCACGACAAAGGAGGAAAAAATGGAAAAGACCACTATCAGAAACGTCGGCGGTAAGACGATCTATGTTACACAGGCGGAGAGCCTTAGGGGTGCTGTGGAACAGGCCGTTGGAGAAGAGGTAGAGCTTGAAAGAGCCGACCTGATGAGCGCCGACCTGAGGGGCGCCGACCTGAGGGGCGCCTACCTGAGGGGCGCCTACCTGGAGGACGCCGACCTGAGGGGCGCCGACCTGGAGAACGCCGACCTGGAGAACGCCGACCTGAGGGGCGCCGACCTGGAGAACGCCTACCTGGAGAACGCCTACCTGAGGGGCGCCGACCTGAGGGGCGCCGACCTGAGGGGCGCCGACCTGGAGAACGCCGACCTGAGGGGCGCCAACCTGGAGAACGCCGACCTGGAGAACGCCGACCTGAGGGGCGCCGACCTGGAGAACGCCGACCTGAGGGGCGCCGACCTGGAGAACGCCGACCTGAGGGGCGCCGACTCTTGAAACAAACACTCCGCCACCGCCTCACCGAAGCTTCGGTATCGACGCTCGCGCCTGCTGAAAACGGCTACAGGTACTATTGGGACGACAAGGTAATTGGGTTTGGCCTGCGCGTGACAGCTAACAACGTGCGTTCCTATGTTGTCAGGTATCGCAGATACGGCCGACAATATATCAAGACCATCGGACGGGCGGGAATCATAAAGCTGTCCAGGGCGAGGGCACTCGCCAAAGCTGCATTGGACCAGAACGCGGCCAGGAACGCCGCGCACACATTGGAACTGAACACTAACGCCGATATTATCACTATGAAAGATCTTTCGGGACGACACATCGGGCAGGTCTACGACATTGTCCGCCCCGCAACATTGAGGCTATACAGGCTCCTTTGGCGACACATCATTTCCGTGCTTGGCCACAGGCGGGTGGACAGCCTCGTGCCGGCCGACGCCGTAGAGTTACGCCGCGCGCTCAGCGGTAAACGCGTCACGTACAACCGCTGCATTACGCTCATCGTTTCCGCTGCGCGCGCCTGCGGCCTCTGGAAATCTGATCATCCATTTAGGGGCGTACATCGGTTTCCCGAAAAACAGAAGCAGCGCGTCCTCACAAAAAGTCAGAACGCGGCGCTCTTTCACGCTGTCTCTTCAATCAAAAGCAGGGGGCGCCCGGAGGGGCGCTACGCGGACATGATCCTGCTGCTTATGCTCACCGGAATGCGCCGTGACGAGTGGCGCCTGGCGCGGTGGGATTATGTTGATTGGGAATATAGCATCTTGTCCCTGCCACAAACCAAGACCGGCGGCCAAACCATTTACCTGGCTGAGTTCGCCATGCAGATACTTCGCACACGCCACCGGGCAGCACACCAACCGAAGCGGGGCTATATTTTTCCGTCACCAAGAGACGGCCGGAAACCAACGTGCTGGTCCCACCGCGCATGGAATACAATCCGCAGGAGTGCCGGTCTGAACAACCTCAGGGTCCATGACCTCCGCCACACTGCTGGATCATACGCGCACACCACCGCGGGGCTCTCCCAGCGGCAGGTTGCCAATTTTCTGGGGCACAAAAAGATGGAGACTTCAGAGCGCTATATACACGACGAGGACAAGCGGGGAGCCGCCAACGCGGCCGCGCGGGCCGTCGCCGCAGACTGGGGGGAGTTCGATGGTTAGATGCCCCGCTGTACAACCCCTCTGCCGCCAAACCACTTGACGGCAAAGTAATAGAGGTGGCGTAATTTAAAATCGGCCAGCATCTTTAAAAACAGGCGGTCTATCTGAGCTTTTGTAACCGGAACGGTGTCCAGGTATTGGTAAAGCGCATCATGAACCAGCGAAGCCCGATAAGTGAAAGGCTCCATGGTCCGGTGGTCGACATGGCCATCCGGCACCCCGATTATAAACAGGTTGTAAACGCTCCACTTTGGGGAACAGCCATTCCAGGCATAGCCATTTTCATTGGCCTTTACCGTCAAACGGCCCTGCTCGCTGATTTCCAACCATCTCGAAACAAATGGTTTTTCCAATACCCATCCGGTCTCATAGATGTAGTCGTCCGTTATCCTGAAAATGTATGGAAAATTGCCTTTGCGCACCTTCTCCAGCGGAGGCGGATATGGTTCCATGGAAGCACTCTCCTTCCGGTTGCGGGCGTTAGTTGCCTGCGCTTACGCGAATCCACAAAAAGACGCCGCCGACAGCGATAGACAGCACCGTTCCAACGATCATCCAGACACCCTTTTCCAGGCGTGTGGCAATAGCATCGCGCTGCGCCGATAAAACCTCCAGCGACGACAATCTCTGCTCTTGCACTGTAATTTGGTGGCTCTGTTCCTGGCCCGCCTCAATCACGGATACAAGACGCTCTTCCACGCGGGCAAGGGTGACGATAATCTCGCCTATTTTATCTACCTTTTTTTCAATCTGGTCCATGCGTTCCATCAGGGCGGCCGCTGGTATTTGTGTTTGCTCATTCATGCATTGTCTCCAAGTCTCTAAACAATATAATCGGTTTTTGCCAACAACGCAACCCTATCCTGATATCATCGGAATGACCGTTACGATATCCGTCCAGTTGCTCGCGCCGACGGCGTTATAGGCACGGAAACGAACATTGTAGCTCGTGTCGTTGGTCAATCCGGTGATAACCAGGCTGGTTGCTGTGGAATCAGCAGCAACCTCAATCCACGATGTATCACCCACGGCCTGCCACTGAGCAACGTGGCCGCCACCGGTCAGAATCGGCGAGCCGCGCGGGTCAACCACCCAGCCGGACAGTGTAACCTGCCCGTCTCCGGCCGTCACCGTCGGCGGCGTCACAACCAGTGGCCAGTCGACGTAGGTGTACGAGTCTGGCGTGGTCCACGGGCTCCAACCGGCCGCATTGAACGCGCGGACGCGGCCCTCGTACAGTTTCCCGTACACCCAATCTTCGCGCCACACGGTAAAAGTGTTTCTAAACGACCCAAAAAATTCGCGACTTTCTTCTGGTATATCGACCCACTCGCCGGCGGGGTCGCTACCGTCAGCGGCTGTTCTGTACTGCATGCCGTAGTCGGTTATCTCTAAATTCAAGCCCCGGGAATTGTACGCTGAGATAATCCAGACAGTCCGCGCCTTATCGTACGGGTGGTCGCGTATGTCAAGAAAACCGGGCGCATACGGAGACTGGTCGACGGTCCGCGTAACAACGTTGGACCACTCCCCCCAGCCGTTTAGGTTCTGATTTCTGACGCGCACGTTGTATTGGCGCCCGATTGATATATTATCGCCCGGGTCGGGCGCGCGATTTTCGAACAAATATCCCAGGAGCGAGCCCTGCACGTTCAGTAGCTCCAAGCTTCTGTCCTCGCGGGATTGCCACGTTTCCGTGCCCACCTCCCGCCAGTTGACCTCGTGAGAGTCGAGTAGTCCGGAGCCGCGATCTGATGGTCGCGGCCACCAGTATTCTATGGCCCCGCCACCGCCGGTGGCGATCTGGCCCCGTGCATCCAGTACCGGTGCGGCCGGCAGGTTTGACGGTGCCGCCGTTATTGTAGCCCACGGGCCGGCACCCGCCGCGCTAACGGCGCGCACCCTGAAATCATAATTGGTGTGGTTGATCAGATCGTTATATTCCCTGTCGGCAGACGAGGCAAAATACTGGTATTGGGGCGGGTCATTTTGCCAGACTCCGCTACCCTGCACGGAAATCTGGTACTCGTATTTAGTTGGGTCCGATCCGCCGTATACCAACGGCGCGAACCAAACAAACCGCAGCTTAGCATCCCACGGCTCCGCTCTCAGGTTTTCCGGCATGCCCGGCGCGTCGAATGTGTTCCCGGACGTGTAAAGGGGGCTCCAGTTGCTGTCGCCGACAGCGTTGAACGCGCGGACCTGGGCCTCGTAACTCGTGGACGCCGCCAACTC